>OMGV01000023.1_pt1 | contig 108182 bp, 79 predicted proteins | sample 1646111 | NCBI WGS metagenome assembly OMGV01 (sample SAMN05578590, study PRJEB25193) | human gut metagenome | biome: Human Microbiome; feature: human-associated habitat; material: feces | host: Homo sapiens | place: USA:Birmingham | reverse complement strand
CGCTCGTTTCCATATTGTTACCTATATAATATAGGCAAACGCCCAACTTCTTGATATTCAATTAAAGACAAGTTTAGAGCGAGTTAGTATTTTTAACACTTTATTTGTTGAGCTTCCAAGTTACACCATCCTTGGTGTCCTTTACCTCGAAGCCAGCCTCAGCAAGGGCATCGCGAATCTGGTCGCTGGTAGCCCAGTCCTTGGCAGCCTTAGCCTTGGCACGGAGGTCGAGCACCATATCCACTACCTTGCCGTAAGCCTCCTCACGAGCATCGTTGTTGGCACCCTTCTCGCTCTTCAAGCCGAGGAGGTCGAAGGTGAAGAGATGCATCGTGTCGGTCAACTCCTTCAAGTCGTCGGCAGAGATGTTTGCCTTGTGGTCGAGGGCTGTGTTGATGATGTGGCAAGCCTCGAAGAGGTAGCTGATGACGAGCTGAGTCTGGAAGTCATCGTTCATCGCATCATAGCAACGCTGACGCAATTCGCTCACAAATTTCTTCACCTGCTCATCGCTCTGCTTAGCCACAGGCACACGCTCCAAGTCGTTGATACCATTCATCAAGCGCTCCAATCCCTTCTGGCTAGCCTTCAAGGCATCGTTGGAGAAATCGACGGTGCTGCGATAGTGGGCAGAGAGGATGAAGAAGCGGATGGTCATAGGTGAGTAAGCCTGCTCAAGACTCGCATGATTGCCTGTGAAGAACTGCTCCAAGGTGATGAAGTTGCCGAGGCTCTTACCCATCTTCTGTCCGTTGATGGTAATCATGTTGTTGTGCATCCAGTAGTGAACCATCTGATCGCCTTGTGAAGCCACAGCCTGAGCTATCTCGCACTCATGGTGAGGGAAAATCAAGTCCATGCCACCTCCGTGGATGTCAAAGTGATTGCCCAGATACTTGCGCCCCATCGCAGTACACTCGCAGTGCCAACCTGGGAAACCATCGCTCCATGGGCTAGGCCAACGCATGATGTGCTCAGGTGAAGCCTTCTTCCAAAGGGCGAAGTCAGCCTGGTTCTTCTTCTCGCCGATACCGGCAAGTTCACGGCTCTCGTTGATGACGTTCTCTAGGTTACGACCAGAGAGGATGCCATACTTATGGTCCTTATTATACTTCTCGATGTCGAAGTAGATGGAACCATTGCTCTCGTAGGCATAGCCATTGTCGAGGATTTCCTGCACCAGCTTCTCCTGCTCGATGATGTGACCCGTGGCATGAGGCTCGATGCTTGGTGGCAATACGTTGAGTGCCTCCATCGCCTGGTGGTAGCGGTTGGTATAGTACTGAGCAATCTCCATTGGCTCCAACTGCTCCAAGCGAGCCTTCTTCTCTATCTTGTCGTCGCCCTCATCGGCATCGTGCTCCAAGTGACCCACATCAGTGATGTTGCGCACATAGCGCACCTTGTATCCCAAGTGCTTGAGATAGCGGAAGAGTATATCGAAGGTGATGGCAGGGCGCGCATGACCAAGATGCGGATCGCCATACACGGTAGGGCCACAAACATACATGCCCACGTTAGGTGCGTGGAGCGGAGTGAATCTCTCTTTCGTACGCGTGAGAGTGTTGTAGATCAATAATTTCTGTTCCATTGCAATGAACCTTTCTTTATTTGTTTATACTTATGGCTGCAAAGTTAATGCTTTTTTTCGAGTTTCGGGGCTTATCCTAAGCAAAAAGTTAGGATAAGCCCCGAAAATATACCACAAGTGGGGGATGGGAAAGGAAAAGGACCAAGGCAATGCCAAGAGTGTATCCTTTTCGTCCCTACATCATTTCTCTCTTAAACCATAGTTCAAAGACGCAATCGGCAAGAAATACTCCTTCCTTTTCTATAGTGATGAGTTCTCTATCTATCAAGCATTTCTTGATACGATCAACGTTCGACTTGCTACCTAAAGAATACTGCTCTACTACAGATTGCGTGTTGAATCCAGAATGGATGCCATTGCACAAGAGACGAATAAAATTGAGCTGATAGGTGGTAAGCCCTTCCGTTTGTTGTATAAAGAGACTACTATTTTGCTCCAGCAAGGCATTGAAACCTTCCGTGAAACTCTCCTCGTTCACCTCTATTTCCGTTTCTGCCATCACATTCCAAGCCAACTGTTGTACGTAAGAGGAATAATTCTTCACTGTATGACAAATTCTTGCAGCGTATTCCTCAGAAATCTTCTTACCATACTTCTCAAACCGCGAACAGATGAAAGGCACCCAATATTCCGTAGGGATGCATTTGAGATGCAGCATCTCGCCAAACTGATAGAAAGGCATACGTCGACTTTGAAATATATTCTCCATCAAATGCTTCTTGCTACCAAAGAAACAATAAGACACATGCTGATGGTGCTGCCATACACCACGCAATCGTTTTTGCACAGTTAGAGATTCGGCGAACTCACCAATCTGCTGAAACTCATCAATACATACTACTATTCTGATCCCCTGCTCCTTAGCGATACGCTCAGGAAGGTCGAGTATTTCCTCTGGCGAATAGTCCTTTGGTGTTATGCCTAATGATACCGAAAACTCTGAATTAGGCTCAGGACTGAATGAAAGTTTTGGAGAGACCCTTACCAAGAAACGCTTGATGTTCTCCATCACTTGCTCCAACTGGTTGCCTGTAGATTTCATCATGGTTTCGGCAAAACGATTGTAGAAATCATACTCACTTCGGCAATCGTATATATCCATATACACGACTTTAATCTCTGGGCTATCCATCTCAGAGATGACCTTTTTGATAAGCGAGGTCTTGCCCATGCGTCTTGGAGAGATAAGAATCACATTGATGCCATTCTCAAAATCCAGTTTGATGCGCTTGGTTTCCTCTATTCGGTCGGTAAAGTTGTCTCCTCCCACCGACATACCATACACAAAAGCCTTTCCCATATTCTTCTTTCTTTTATCTTAGACGTGGCAAAGGTAATGAAAAAGAATGAAGTTCACAAGTTTGTGGTTCACAAACTTGTGAACTTTGTGTTTATTTATGATTTTCAAGCCATTAAGATCAACTTTTCCATCGAAATACTTGCACGTTAGGAAAAGAAAGTGTATCTTTGCCAAATTATTCAAACCTTTAATAAAGTGAACTGGTGGAAAATTTCCACCGGTTCAATCCACTTAAACATTCTACAGTCGTACCCCATGCTTTCACCGAGCAAGGCTTCTTCAAGTGGTCGATGGAAACCACTAAGGAAGCTGATAAAGGCGAAAAGGATGCATAAAGTGAGCAATTATTGCATACTTATGCAAGAAATGTAAGCAAATGGCCTTTTATTTGCATAAATTCGTCAAAAGATTAGCCTATATTAAAAATAATGTGTAACTTTGCAGCCACTAAAAGTTATAAATCATAAGAAAATGGCATATACAAGATTGACAGCTGCCGAAGCTGCAGCAATGATTAACGACCAAGATAACATCGGACTGAGTGGTTTTACTCCTAACGGCGTGCCTAAGGCAACCTTCCGCGAACTCTCCAAGAGAGCCATCGCAGAACATGAGGCTGGCCGCCCTTTCCAAGTAGGTATCTTGACAGGAGCTTCCACCTCGCAAAGCATCGAGGGAGACATGGCAGCAGCCCATGCCATCAAGTTCCGTGCGCCATTTTCTACCAACAAAGACTTCCGTACCCATACCAACCTGGGCGAGATTGACTACGAGGACATGCACCTCGGACACATGGCAGAACGCCTTCGCCGTGGCTTTTATGGCGAGATAGACCTTGCCATCATCGAGGTTTCCGACCTAGAGGAAGGCGAGACTACCTGCAAGGCATTCTTGACCTCAGCCGGTGGCATCGTCCCTACCATCGTTCGTCTCGCCAAGAAGGTACTCATCGAGAAGAACTCCTTCCACAGCCCAGCCTCTCGTTATCTCCACGATGTCTATGAGATAGCAGAGTGCCCATTTCGCGAGCCTATCCCTATCCTCCACGTCGGCGACCGCATCGGTAAGGAATACGTAGAGATTGATGCCCATAAGATAATAGGTGTAGTGGAATGCAACATCCCGGAGGAGGCTCGTGCCTTCAAGCCTCTCGACCCAGTGACAGAGCAGATGGGCCACAACGTAGCAGACTTTTTGGTCAGCGACCTGAAGAAAGGGCATATTCCACCACAGTTCTTGCCATTGCAGAGCGGTGTGGGCGTGACTTCCAATGCCGTTCTAGAGGCGTTAGGACAGAATCCAAACGTACCTGTATTCAGCGTATATACCGAGGTGGTACAGGATGCCGTGGTGAAATACATGCGTGAAGGCAGAATCAAGGATGCCTCCTGCTCCTCCCTCACCGTCACCAATGATACTTTGAAGGAAGTATATGATGACATCGACTATTTCAAGCAGCATCTCACCATCCGCCAGAGCGAGATTTCCAATTCTCCTGAGGTCATCCGCCGACTGGGTGTCATCGCCATGAATACCGCCATCGAGTGCGACATCTATGGCAACGAGAACTCCAGCCATATCTGCGGCAGCAAGTTGATGAATGGTATCGGTGGCTCTTGCGACTACGAGCGCAATGGCTACATCTCCATCTTTACGACTCAGAGTACCACCAAGAACGGTTGCATCTCTGCCATCGTGCCGATGTGTAGTCACGTGGATAGTACGGAGCATGATGTGGATGTCATTGTTACCGAGCAGGGCGTTGCCGACCTCCGTGGCAAGGGTCCTTTGCGTCGTGCCAAGGAAATCATCGAGAACTGTGCTCACCCAGATTATCGTCCGATGCTTCGTGAATATCTGAAGTTTGCCGAGAAGGGACACGAGCCACAGAGCATGCGTGCCGCCCTGGCGATGCACGACACCTTCCTGAAGAAGGGAGATATGAGACTGACTGACTTTGGGGAGTATCTGAAATAAAAGCTAGCTCGATTGAGTTAGCTTGAGATAAAGCAATAATAGTGCCATCGGAGCCAACTTTTCACGTAGGCTGTTGATGGCACGTCTTTTTTGCACCTTCACCGTCTCGGCGGAAATCTGGAGTTGTTCGGCTATGTCCTTGTTCTTCTTGCCATCCATGCAGAGTAAGAAGATTTCACGTTGGCGAGGAGGCAGCTCGTCGATGGCGGCAAAGAGTTGGCGATAGATTTCCTCCTTATTGAATCGTTCAGCCACATCATCCACCAAAAGGTATTCCTGCAAATGTTCGAGAATGGTTTGGCGATACGTGTTGTGTACCGTCTGATGACGCAGATGATTGAACGCCGCATTGTGAACCGTGCGGTAAAGATAGGAAGTAAACTGAGGGAAACTGCTGAACTGTGGGCGTTGCTCCCATAAGACAGAGAACAATTCTTGCACGACATCCTCTGCCATCTCTCGCTCCACAAACTGGCAACCATAGCTTACCAGTGCACGATAAAACTTATCGTACAACAGTTCCATCGACTTGTCATTCCATTCACAAATCTGGGTGATATCTGTGCCAATTTCCTCTCTCAACATAGTTCAACTTGCGTTCGCCCCTTGGCTGTCATTCGTCAAGGACGAGTGCAAAGATACGCATTTTTACCCGAAAACCTATAAAATTGCTACATTTTCTTACTTTTTTGTTCTATATTGTAACCCCTTATACCTATTTAGGTGTTATAACATAAGTTGAGGGAGGAAAAAGTACAACTTCTAAAGCATATATCACAATGAAGAATCCATATAATATCAATACCCTCGTCAGCAAGTTATTGACTGGCGAAATCGACGAGCAAGAAGGCGAGGCTCTGCTGCAAGAGGCAGAGAAAGACCCATCGCTGAAAGACAAAATAGAGCAACTGATGGAGGATGACGACTTCTTGAAGCGTTATCATCTCTACAAGTCGATCGATGCCGAAAAGGCAAAAGAGGACTTCTTCGCCTCCGTCCAGGAAGAAAAGGAGAAGCGAGCCACTGGCAAGCAGATATGGCTACGCCGTCTGGCAGCCGCAGCCGCCATAGCCCTCGTCATCATCGGCAGTTGGATGTACTTCGGCAAGCAAGAGCCTGCCCAGCCATCCATCATCACCGCCGAACTGCACCATGCCATCGAGCGAGTACAGCAAACGGGCATGAATGGCGCTACCCTCATCGTGGGAGGCAAGCAGATAGCAGTCAGCAATGCGGAAGCCGTCTTGGCGAAAGCCGAGCAACTGGAGGAAGGGCGCTCACTCTTGGGAAATTTGGGAAATGACGCTGAGATTGTGGAAGGTTCTCTGGTGACGAAGAAGGACAAGGAATTCTGGATGGTATTGGACGACGGCACCTACGTACACCTTAATTATAATACCAAGCTCGTCTATCCGAACCATTTCGTGGGCAGCGAGCGCAAGGTGAAACTCACGGGCGAGGCCTACTTCGTGGTAGCTCCCGATGCCAAGAAGCGACCATTCATTGTGGAGACCGCCAATGGCGACGTGCATGACTATGGCACAGAGTTCAACGTCTGCACCAATAGGGAAGAGGGCATCACCAGTGTCGTTCTCGTGAAAGGCAAGGTGGGCGTGAGTAGCAAGCACGGCAAGGAGTATCTCCTGAAGCCTGGCGAGAAAGCAGACTTGCAACCAGGCAGAACGCCTAATATAAATAAGGTGGACATCAACCTCTACACCTCTTGGAACACTGGCAACTTCTTCTTCGATGGTTGCACGCTGGATGAGTTGATGGAAGTCATCTCCCACTGGCACAACATGAAGGTAGAGTTCGCATCGGAAGACATTCACGAAATGCGCTTTACGGGTAGCATCGACAAGTATGAGCCAATGGCTCCTACCCTCCATGCCATCGAGAACATCACGGGGCTGAAGTTGAGCATCAAGAAAGGGAATGTGATACTCATCAGTCACGAATAACATGGAGAAAGGCATTAGAAATATAAACTAACAACATACAAAGATGAAAAGATTCCTATCAATGATGGCACTTGCCTTGTTAGCTTGCATCGCAACAATGGCTGCCACGGTAAAGAAGACCCATCTGAAAGTACTCTATGTAGGTGGACATTCAGACATCGAGACTTTCGGAAATGACAATTATGATAAGGCAGAGAATGCCAAGAGCATCGTAGCTCGCACTGCCGCTTGGAAGAATTTCCTTGAGACTTATTTCACCACCGTGAAAGTGGTGCAAGGAGAGGAATACAATTACAAGATGTCATACAACTACGACGTGACCATCATTGATGGAGACCCTAAACCATTGGAGCCTCGCCGCATGGTTTATCAGAATGGTAAGTTTGCCAAGATGATCTATGCCAAGTATTTCCCAGAAGACTTTGACCGCCCAGTTATCACCATCGCCGATGAGAGCGAGACAACAGGCCGTCGTCTCGGTGTGAAGAACGACTGGTATTGTCTGTGCCTCTTGGGACATGCCTACAACATGAATACCAAGAATGCCATCTTCAAGGGACCTTACAAGGTAAAGTTGACTATGGTGGAGCGCCCTACCCCAGCTGGTGCCAAGGAATATGCAGAAATCACACATGAGCAACTTCCTTCCACCCTACCTATGTGGAAGGTACAGAATAAGGATTACCAAAACACCAAAGGTTACAAAGTAGGTATGGTAACTCGTGAATGGGGTTACCTCGACTCTCCTGACGCAGAGTTCATCTCTGGTGGCGAGAGTGCCAAGAGTTATGGAGCCATCTCCATCGGGCGCCACGCCAACTTCCTCCATTGGGGATTCTCAGCTTCTCCTGCCGACATGACTGAGGAAGCAAAGCCAGTATTCTTGAATGCCGTTGTATATATCAGCAAGTTTGCTGGTCATCACATCATAGCACGTAAATTAAACGAAGGTATCTCTACACGTACCAGCGTAGATGAGCGAAAATATATTGTAAGTAAAGAAAACTACGAGACTTACAAGAGCATCATAGAAGAAAGCAATAAACAGATGAAACAGATGGCCGATTCCTTAAAGAAGGTAGAAGCTGCCGGTGGCAAACTCTCTGACACAGAGAAATTATATGCACAAATGGGCGACAATCCTCAGCCTATACCAGAATACATTGACTATGTAAAGCAAAGAGCCGGTGACTTGTATGAGAAGTTCGGCACCAACGTAGATGAATATGTAAAATACTATACCGACAACCGTCCTTATTTCTACGGAAACCTCGATGACTATGAGGTAAAGCTGGACGAAGATGCCAAGAGCCTCTGCATCGCCAACAACGACAAGCGCATCCTAGACAAGGCCATCTCCATGTGGGAAAACAACCAAGACGTAGAGAAAGCCAAGCGCATTCTTTATCACTATACCCTGTTGCGTTATGATAATGCCAAGCAGTGGCGCCAATGGTACAACAAGTACCAAAGTAAGCTTTTCTTCACAGAGAGCGGTGGTTGGTTGTGGCTCGTCAACGACTTGGATCCTAAGACACCAGGCAATGACTACAGTATCTTGAAATTCAATGAAGTCAGCGAAGTGGCTCCTATGGCAGAGAAAGCGAGCAAAGAAGACCCTGTTGCGTTTTCAACTTCCGTCATCAAGGAAAGCAATGAAGGAGAAATCACCATCCGTATGAAGATTTATCCAGATTATCACATTTACTCAGTGGTAAGCGACCAGGACCCATATATTGAAACCAAGTATGAGTTCCAGACAGAAGGCGATGTCAAGTTAGCTGGTGACTTACAAAAACCAACAGGCAAATTGATGGCAGGCTCCAAGTCTGTCATCTATGAAGGTGAGCAAGTTCTTCGTCAAAAATTTACGGGTAAGAATGGTAGTATCACCATCAACATCACCTACCAAGCCTGCGATTCACACGCCTGCTTAATGCCAAAGACCAAGACCTTGAAAATCAGAATATAATAAAATAAGAGAGATTCATTTAATACAAGAGAGATTATGGAACAATTGAAGAGATTGAAGCAAAACCTCCTTGCCACCTCTATCCTATTGAGTGCGGCTACCTATGGGGGGGTAATGCCAGCCATGGCACAACAACAGCGACAGAATGTGACTATCGTCAACAAGTCGATGACCGTGAAGCAGTTCTTTGCTGAGGTAAAGAAGCAAACCGGACTCAACTTCATCTACAGCACCGACTTGGCAGCCAAGCTTCCTCGTGTAACCGTAAATGCCAACAATCGTCCTTTGCGTGAAGTCTTGGACGAGGTGATGCACAAGGTAAACTGCACCTACGAGATTGAGGGTAATATCGTGACTATCACTCGCCGTATGGCAGGTGAACGAGTACGTAATGTATCCGGTGTCGTCACCGATGAAAGTGGCGATCCGCTGATTGGTGTGTCTGTATGCATCGACGATAGTAAGGTTTGTACCATTACCGACAGCAAGGGTTTCTATACTTTGAAGGTGCCAGCAAATGCTTGTTCCTTGAAGTTCAGCTATCTCGGTATGAGCAATGCTGAATTGCGTCTGGGAAGCGGTAAAGCACCTTTAAGCCGTAACATACAGATGGTTACCGACAATCAACTTTCTGATGTTGTGGTAACAGGTTACCAGGAGATTTCCAAACCTAAGATGACAGGTTCTGTCACCACCATCACTGCCTCCAAGTTAGATGAGCGTTACACCACCAATATCATGAACAACTTGGAAGGTCGTGTGGCAGGTCTCTCGACCTATAACGGCAAGATGACCATCCGTGGAACCTCCTCTCTCTATGCCGAGACTTCCCCATTGTTGGTTGTAGATGGTGTGCCTGTGGAAGGTAGCATCGACGACCTCAACCCATACGACATCGAGAGTGTCAACGTGTTGAAGGATGCCGCCGCCAACGCCATCTATGGTGCCCGTGCATCCAATGGTGTCATCGTCATCACCACCAAGAATGCGAAGAAGGCTGGCAAGATAGACATCGACTTCTCTGCCAACCTCACCGTATATGAGAAGAAGAATGTGGATTATGCCGACAACTTCTATATGACCCCTGCACAGCAGGTGGATACCGAGGCTAACTATTGGGATTACTACTTCTTCAACAATGATGGTGAAGTAAATGATCCTATTTCCTCTACGGCTCAAAGCATCTCACAAGGAACGCAAACAGTCACTCCTATCCAATATGCTTACTACCAGAGAGCGAAGGGAGAAATCAGCGAGGCAGAATTGCAAAATCAGTTGGATGCCCTCAAGAAGAACAACTACGCTAAGGATTATGCCAATGCGGTGTATAAGCAGAGAGTGATGCAGCAGTACAACCTCTCCTTGCGTGGTCGTTCAGACAAGTTTACCAATAACTTGACCCTCAACTATAAGTACGACAACAGTGGACTTATCAATCACTTCGCCAACCAGTTCAACGCCCAGTACAAGGGTTCTTACGAGGTTGCCAAGTGGCTCACTGCCTCATTCACTGTCAATGGCATTTATAGCAAGCAACGTGAGGCAGGTTACGACTACAATGGTTCATACGCCAACATTTGGGCACAACCAGCCTATATGCCATTCTACAATGCCGATGGCAGTGTGAAGGGACAGCATTATTGGTATGATGGTGATGATTACATGAAGTTTGATTCTCCATTCGAGGATTTGAGCAGTAACCCTGTGGATGAGTTCTACAAGAATACCCAGACCACACGCCGTCAATACATGCGTTATCATGGCGACTTGCTCTTCAAGATTTATGACGGATTGACAGCCAATGCCCAATTCGTATATGAGACCAACCACAACACCGTAGAGTGGATGGCAGAGCAAGATAGCCACGTGATGCGTACCATGCGTAATGCTTATTATTATCAAGCAGCAGATGGTACCATCAAGAACTATGTGCCTACGAGTGGTGGTATGCTCAGCACCACCAATACTGATGGACGCTACTGGACAGCCCGTGGGCAGCTCAACTATAGCAAGACCTTTGGCAAACATGACATCACTGCCATTGCTGGTTTGGAGTTCCGTGAGACTAAGTTGACTGGTTCTAAGGCTTTGATGCTAGGATATGATGACCAATTACAAACTAGCTCTACCTACGCCATCGACTTGGGCACATTGAGCACAATGTCTTACTCCCCTTACTTCTTTGGAGCTTCAGGTGGTTATCCAGCTGACCAGTTTGTATTCAGCCCATATATTAGAGAGAATATGGGTGTGGTACAGGAGCAACATCACAAGTATGCCTCTGGCTACTTCAACCTTACCTATACTTACGACGAGAAGTATAACGTATTTGGTTCCTTCCGTAAGGACTATGCTGATGTATATGGCTTGAATGCCAAATTCCGCGGCACCCCATTGTGGTCAGTGGGTGCAGGATGGTTGATTCACAATGAGTCTTTCATGAAAGACATCAAGTGGGTTAATTTCTTGAAGCTCCGTGCAAGCTACGGTGTGACAGGTAATATTTATCAAGGTGCAACCAGCTATATGACAGCCACATCAGGTGAACTCAACTCTACCACCAACCTCCCATACGGTACTATCCAAAGCCCTGCCAACCCTAACTTGAAGTGGGAGCAGAGCCGTACTACGAACATCGGTATCGACTTCGGACTGTTGGACAACCGTCTTCGTGGTTCCATCGACTATTATAATAAGGTGGGTAAAGACATCTTCTCCAACCGTACCCTCGACCCAACCACAGGTTTCTCATCCATGTTTGTCAATATGGCATCCATGCGCAACCGTGGTATCGAGTTACAGGTAACCTACGATTGGTTGAGAGCAGCCACTCGCAAGGGATGGTCATGGACTACCAACTTCACCATGTCTCACAACAAGAATGTTGTGACAAGCGTGGAGAACCCATCCACAAGAGCCTACCAACTTACAAGCAACCCATACGTAGAAGGTTATCCTTCTAGTGCCCTCTGGTCTTACCGCTTTGCTGGCATCAGTGACCAAGAAGGAGAAAAAGGGCAAACTCTTTGGTACATTGAGGATGGCGGTAAATCACACAACGCATCATCCAGAAGCACTAGCATCATGGAATATTCTGGGCAAAGCGAACCAAAAGTTATCATGGGTATGGACAATAGCGTGAGATGGAATGGTTTCTCATTCAGCATCCTTATGGCATACTATGGTGGACACAAGATGAGAGCATTAACTGAAAGTGAAACTTTTGCAGTGCCTGCTACCGCCATTAATAGCTACTTCTTGAATGCATGGACTCCTGAGAATCCAACCAATACCCCAGGTATCGGTCGCTATTCTTCAAACTCACTAGGTTCAGAACCTCGCTACTCTGACATCTCCATCCACCATGCAGACTTCTTGAAGATACGTAACATCGTGTTTGGCTATGACTTCCCACAACAGTGGATCAAACATCTGGGTATGAACCGCCTGAACTTGCGATTCCAGATTGATAACCCTAAATATCTATGGGTGGCCAATGATGTACACGTAGATCCAGAGACCTTGGGCTTACGTAATCCAAGTTCCTTCATCTTCGGATTGAACATCAACTTCTAAGCGTGTGATTAAAGAGGATAATTATGATTAATAAAAGAACAAGAATCATGAAGAAAATAATATATAGCTTATTGGCCGTGGCAGCACTGACGTTATCATCTTGTGAAGACTTCACCGACCTACAGCCTAAAGGCAAGAACTTGCTGACAACTACCGACCAATTGGAAATGCTGCTCAACGCAGAGGTGAGCAGTTGCAGCTCAGATATGAGACAGATGGCTGGCGATATGATATATGCCTATAGCAACATTGCAACCACTATCAGTCAACCAGTCAAAACTCGTGGAGTGATTATATGGACTTACGATGAAGCTAGCATGGACAAGATGGCAGAGCTAACTGCCAACGATGGAGACTACAGTACTTTCTATGGCTATATCGGCACCATATCAAACCCTATTTTAACCAAAATAGACGAGGCATCAGGCTCAGAAGCTGCCAAGAAACAGATTAAGTGCGAGGCACTTGCCTTGAGAGCTTATTCTTTCTATATGCTGATCAACAAGTTTGCCAAAGCTTACGATCCATCAACAGCAGCCAATACCCCCGGTATCATCTTGATGACTGAGGACAAAGACATCCAAACACCTCAGCCAAAGAGCACGGTAGAGGAAGTCTATACCCAAATTCTCAAAGACATCAATGAAGCCATCGACCTCGGAGGTCTTCCTGACGTTGCTGTCAACAAGATGCGCCTCTGCAAACCAGCCGCTTACGCCATCAAGGCTTTGACTTTGCTCAATATGCAAAAATGGGATGAGGCTGAAGAAGCTGCTAAGCAAGCTTTGGCTATCAATGGCGCTGTCAACGACTATAACAATGCCTATCAAGGAACAGCTCAAGGTTACTTAGCTGGTGGAACTTATCCTATCATCAACAGAGGAAAGAAAGGAACAGACGAAGACTATTTCTATGATAATTCCTTCGAGTTCTACAACTGCTATACCCCTGAGACCATGGCAAATTTTGAAGATGGACATGCCTATAAGGAAAAGATGAGCTGTGCAAATATGACATACGACTATATGATGGATGCAAGTGAAAGCATATTGGGCGAGCCAGGCTTTAACATCACTTACGACCTCAACTCTCGTTGGAATGATGGTGGTTTGCGTTCTACCCAGATGTATCTTGCCATAGCTGAGTGCGAGACCTACAAGGGTAACTTCGACACCGCCATGGAATACCTTGACAAGGTTCGCATCAACCGCATCGACCCAGCTAAGTATCAGCCTCTCAAGGGTACTGTCTCTACAGAAAAAGATGCCATCGCTCACGTGAAGCAAGTTACCTTGAATGAAGATATCTACTCTTCATTCATCTTCATCGACAAGAAACGTTGGAACCAGTTGGACGGATGGAAACAAAGCTATAGCCGCACATTGGCAGGCAAGACTTATACCATCGCCCCAGACAGCAAGATGTGGATATTCCCATTCCCAATGAGCGTGATGAACAACAACGACAAGATCACCCAGAATTACAACGAATAAACAAGCATATAGCAATGAAGAAGAGTATATTGATTTCAGCAGCAGCAGCCTTAACTCTGCAAATCGCAGCACAAGGCAAATATACCATCAATGGCAATCTGCAAAACGCAGAGGGGCAGAAGATATACCTCTCTGTTGGAGATTTTGGCAACACAGAAATCGACAGCACTGTTGTTGCCAATGGTAAGTTCACCTTTCAAGGTGAGATGCAAGGGCCTTTTGAAAGTGGCTCTTTGTTTATGGGCGACCTCAATGACTACAGAAACGTAAAGTCTTGGGGCATTGCCATCGAACCTATGACCATCACAGTATCTGGTGATGCCAACAACAAAGAATCTGTTGTCATCAAAGGTGGAAAAGCACAGGAGGAACTCGACAGAATGACCCAAGAAATGGCTGTTTTTGAGAAACCTCTCCGAGCACTCAATGACGCTTACTATGCCCAGCAGACGAAAGAAGGAAGAGATTCCATCGACAAATTGCAAGAGCCATACCGTAAGCAATACCAAGAGTTTACCAAAAACTATATCCAAACACACACCGACTCTTACTATGCTACCCAATATCTCTCCATGGACATGGGCAGCATGACATACGAGGACATCAAGGCTGCATGGGATAAGCTATTACCTGATGTTCAGAAATATGGAGTCAACGCCAAGGCCATTAAAAGTGAATTGGAAGTATTGGCAAAGGTACGCCCTGGCAAGCCAGCCCCAGACTTCACTGCTAACGACATCAACGGAAAGCCATTCACTCTTTCTTCATTAAAAGGCAAGGTTGTTATCCTTGATTTCTGGGCAAGTTGGTGTGTACCATGTCGCAAGAGCAACCCTCACATGCGTGAGCTGTATGCCAAGTACCATAAGAAGGGGCTTGATATGGTATATGTCTCTGATGATGACAGCAATCCTGCAAAATGGAAGGCAGCTGTGGAAAAGGACCAATTGGTGGGCGATGGTTTCCATCATGTGCTCCGTGGTCTTAAAATCACAGATAGGGCTAGATATACCTTTGACAAGACCAACGACATCTCTGACAAGTATGCTATCCATTTCTTGCCAACCAAGTACTTAATAGACAAGAAGGGCAACATCGTTTGCAAAATCAACGAGGGCGAGGATGCCAAACTTGATGCAGAGATAGAAAGATTATTGAATAGCAAATAATAAATCTCTCTCAATAACATCATTAATGATTGAAAAAAGCCGAGGGGCTCGTGATGAGTCTCTCGGCTTTTACTTTCTTGTCACAGCAACACACTGAGTCGTTATTTCACGTTATTCATTTTTACAATCACCTTACTCCACGTTCAATGTAAACTCCTTTGAGAATGGAGGCATACAGACATTAGCATCGCAGCACTGGCACTCAAAAGTACACTTGATAGTGGCTGGGAGAGATGGAAGACTCACATTCTGACGAATGGTGACATTGCTGTCGTAAATGGTGGTACCCTCCTTCACAAAAGGCTTTGGCATAGGATAATAAGCCTCGCCGAGCACTGCTCCATCAGGCAAGGTGCAAGTAATCTTCATTGGGATGTATGGATCGCTCTCTGCTACGGTTCTGTAGATATGATAACCAGGCATGATCTTTACATCAAAGACAATATCCATACCACCAATATCTAACTTCTGCACACGTGCTGTGACAACCACAGGATTCTCATGGCTTGCCTTAGCATTAGAAGAGCTAGCTTTCTCTGCAGCTTCTTGTTCTGCTAAACGTTTTTTTGCCACAGAATAGTCATTACCAGGAGCTTTTCTGTCATTCACCATGAAATACCAGCCACCACTTTCGGTGAAGAACATCTTGTCTTTATAAGTATTATACCACTTGCGCCAATCGGCAACGTTGGTGAACTCACAAAGCGTATATCTTCTCAATACTCGCTTAGCACGCTCCACCTCTTGGTTGTTCTCCAAACAAGTGATGGCCTTGTCGATGAGACGCTTGTCGTTGTTTGGAATCCCCCAAGCCTTAGCATCGTCATCGATGACAAAAGTATAACTGCCCTCACCACCATAGAAGTAAGGCTTATTGTCATCATAATACTGCTGATATTTGGTTTCATCCTCACCAAACTTAGCATAGAGAATAGGGTATTTCTCTTTCATAGTTTCAGCGTATGTCTTCTCTGTCGGAACATCTGCCTCCGTGAAATCAACATACATTTTTTCCATACCACTCAATTCTTCACCTTTTGCCTTCTTCTCACGTGCCTGTTTGGCTATCTTCAAAGTCTCTTCATAAAAGACCTTGTCCATCACCGCTCTCTCCTGCACATATTTCTTGGTGCAAATGTATTTATCTTCCTTCAATATTTCACGGGTGGCGATGTTCTCATTATACTTGCGCACAAGTGGAGTGCCACGGAACTTGGCGATATAAGCTACGGCATTGGCGAAGACAACCTTTGCCTCTGGAGTCATATACATAGGAGAACCAATAAAGCCCCAAGTCAAGAAGTTTCCATGGCGACCAAGTGCCACAGCATCAAGCGTCTTGGCACAAACGCCACTGGAGATAAACTCACAATCAGGAGAATCAAGGTATCCCCAAGGACGTGATACCATACCGATGTTGAAATCAGGATTTGTCTTATACCCCTCTGTATTCACTTTCCACATCATCACAGAATCCGGCACATTGCCATCTTGATAATAAGCATAGTGGAAAGCATCCTCAGGAGTTGGTTGCTTGGTGAGTGTTATCTTAGTCTTGAAAGGTCCCTTGAAAATAGGATGCTGCAAATTCATGCTGTGGGCATCGGCATCCAGACAAAGACAAAGCCAGTCGTTCTTGGTTCCATATTTTTGCCCAATTCTTTCTCCCATACTAGCAATAGTGATAGTAGGGCAAGAATAATCTTGTGGAAGATACTCTTTTTCTTTCATTGTGCGAGAAACTCCCTTAAAGATGTATTCTTTCTCTGTCTCTTTCAAGACTGGTGGACATCCATCAAAGATGGTCACGTCATATCCATTGCTCATCTCTGGTTTCCAGTCTTTTGCCTGCATGGTCTTGACTGTGGTAAAATAAGTGCGAAGCAAGTCGCCAAATGACGCCTCACGCTTAGCTACCTCTGCCTGAAATTCAGCCTCGCTCTTGAAATGGTCATTGCTGCCCATCTCGCCATGCGTCCAATCTGCTTGTCCACCGAGGTAAAGTACACGAAGCTTCTGCTTTTTTACTCCTGCCCAGCATGTCGTCGAAGCTAACATGCCAAAGACCAAAGCTAATAAAAATGTTACTAGATTTCTTTTCATATCTCTTAATATTAATGTATTTACTCTCTTATATTTTTACTATTAAAACACGCACAAGGAACCAATCGGGTACAACGTAAAGGCTTTTTATCATAACTTGATTGGGATTTAACCTTTTTATACCTTTCCGGTTAATTATCCTCAAATTCCTTGCGGCATTCGAAAGTTTTTCGTATATTTGCCATCAAATATAAACCGCCATTTATATAAACGAGGATTTACATTATGAGATTCTATGATCGAAAGAAAGAACTTGCAATATTGCAAGACATTGAGCAGCAGTCGTTTGATAATGCTGTATTCACTGTTATGATGGGACGCAGAAGAATCGGAAAGACATCCCTCATCACGCATGCACTTGCCAACAAGGAGTACGCCTACCTTTTCGTATCTAAAGATTCCGAGGCTTTATTATGCCAAAATTTCCAACGAGACTTGGAGCAACAGATAGGGCTAACGGTATATGGAGAAGTCACTCGATTCAAGGATCTATTTGAGATCATCATGAAAGAGGCACAAAGAAGACACCTCACCCTTGTCATAGATGAGTTTCAAACACTATATAAGATCAATCCTTCCATCTTCGGCGACATCCAAAACATTTGGGATAGATATAAGCAAGATGCCAAAATCAACTTCATCGTGCTCGGTAGTATCCAAACACTGATGAAGCGTATCTTCGAAGACCATTCTGAGCCTCTCTATGGTCGCCCAACATCCAAATTCACACTTCGACCATTCACCATCGATGTGATGAAGGAGATTCTCCATGATGCCAACCCCAACTATACGACAGAAGACTTGCTCTGCCTCTATGCCATAACTGGCGGTGTAGCAAAGTACATCGAACTGCTTATAGATGCCAAATGCTACACGAAAGAAAAGATGCTCAACTATATCTGCCGCCAGGACTCCTACTTCCTAACCGAAGGAAAAGATCTCCTCAACCAGGAGTTTAGTGGCGAGTTTAGCACCTATTTCTCCATCATGCAAGTAATAGCAGCAGGCAAGACCAAGCGCAGCGAGATAGACAGTACGCTCCACAAAGACATGGGTACCTACTTGCAGAACCTAGAAAACAAGTATGAGCTGATCTGCCGTATGAAACCTTTGCTCGCCAAACAAAATGGAAAGGTGACGGCATACGAGATACACGACAACTTTCTGCGTTTCTGGTTCCGTTTCATCTATCCATATCAATCCTTGATAGAACGAAACTTGTTTTCGCTTTTGCGAAGCAATATCACCAGCAACTACGAAGGTTTCACAGGCAGGACATTGGAACGTTACTTCCAAGACAAGGTGATGGAAACAGAACAATTTACCCAAGTGGGAAACTGGTGGGACAGAAAGGGACAGAACGAGATCGATCTCATCGCCATCAATGAATTTGAACACTCAGGCATCGTTGCGGAAATCAAGCGAAATCCGCACAAGATTAGCATGACAAAACTACAAGAGAAGATAGAAGTATTACCGAAGAAAGACTTCGGAGAATATAAACTTCAGGCTATGGCATTCTCGTTGGAGGATATGTAAAAAGGCAAAAGCCGAGAAGCTCGTGATGAGTTTCTCGGCTTTTGCTTTATAATTTCAAGAGTTTGGCAAATTCCCAAACCACGATACCTGCCGTCACACTGACATTGAGCGAATGCTTGGTACCAAACTGTGGTATCTCCAAGCAACCATCGCTCATATCCACGATGTTCTGCTTTACGCCCTTCACCTCATTGCCGAAAATCACGGCATAGCCCGAAGGGAGTGAAGAATTCTCTTGTTCACCAGATTCTAACGATGTTTGAATGAGCTTCGAATGGGCTTCGGAAAGACTCTGAAGCTTGGTAGAGCCTTCCACCTGTTCGATGCTATATACGAAGTAGCCTTTCTCTTTCAACTTCTCCACAGCCTCCTCGGTCGTCTTGAAGTATTCCCAGTCCACACTGTCCTCTCCTCCAAGGGCGGTCTTGTGGATTTCTGCATTAGGAGGAGTGGCAGTGATACCACAGAGATACACTGCCTCCACACGGAAGGCATCGCAAGAGCGGAAGACACTTCCCACATTATACAATGATCGCACATCATCGAGGACGACAACCAATGGAAGTTTCTCTGCTTCCTTGAATTCCTCCACGGTGAGGCGATTCATCTCTATCGTTCTTAATTTACGCATAGACTTCTCTACCTTTAATATATAAGAAGGATTAAGCCTCAGCCTCCTTGGTCTTATAAGCCAAGGCATACATGCGAATCTGCTTGATCATTGCCAAGAGACCATTGCTGCGAGTAGGACTCAAGTGGTCTTTCAAGCCTATCTTCTCCACAAAATAGAGATCAGCTTCCATAATCTCTGTAGGAGTATGTCCGCTCAGCACACGAATCAAGAGGGCAATGATACCCTTTACGATGAGTGCGTCACTATCAGCGGTGAACACGAGCCTACCATCCACATAGTCGCACTGCAACCACACACGGCTCTGACAACCATCTATCAGGTTCTGCTCATTCTTATATTTCTCGTCGAGAGGAGCCAACTCATTGCCCAAGTCTATGAGCATCTGATACTTGTCCATCCAGTCGGTAAAGTCCTGGAACTCCTCTACTACCTCGTCTTGCAATTCATTGATTGATGCCATTTCTTTATACCTTATATATATTATATAGAGCCACAACTTTTCATCTCTGCTGTGACTCTAGAGTTCTTATTATTTGATTTCCTTGATTTCGTTGACAGTAATCAACTTATAGAGCTTGTCGTTAGGGCGTACCTTGTCTGGCACAGGGACAGACACTCTCCAACCCTGCTTAGCCACCTCCACTGGTTTGAGATCGTATCGAATCTCATCGGCATGGAGATACATCACGCCAGTGGTATTGCCAGTGATCAAAAGTTTCTGTCCTTTTTCAAACTCAGAAGCCTCTACAGCGACTTCTGCCACACCTAGCTTGGAGAAGTACTTCATCACCTTACCGATGAGCACCTTCTTCTCGGTAGCCACGGAGCCATAGTGCTTGTTCCATTCGCCGAGTGTCTGACCTTGGTAGTAACCATCCCAGAAACCACGATTGAAGACGGTAGCCAATCGCTCGTCCCAAGCATCCTTCTTCTCTTCGGTGAAAGTACCATCGAGCACGGCGGCTATCGCCTCCTTATAGCACTTTACTACAGTATAAACGTATTCAGGACCACGGGCACGACCCTCTATCTTGAAGACACGCACACCAGCATCCATCATTCGGTCGATGAAGCGAATAGTCTTCAAGTCTTTCGGACTCATCACATACTTATTGTCAATTTCGAGTTGGTTGCCCGTCTCGTTGTCTGTCACCGTATAGCTGCGACGGCAAATCTGCACGCACTCACCACGGTTGGCAGAGCGGTTGGCATTGGCTAGGCTCATATAGCACTTGCCCGATACAGCCATGCAGAGTGCACCATGACAGAACATCTCAATACGAATCTGCTTGCCCATAGGACCACAGATGTTCTGGCGCATGATTTCCTCGTGGATATGCTTCACCTGGTCCATGTTCAACTCACGTGCCAAGACAGAAACATCCGCAAAGCGAGCATAGAACTTCAGAGCCTCGGTATTGGAGATGTTCAACTGAGTGGAGAGATGCACTTCCTCTCCCACCTCATTGCAATAGCTCATCACAGCCACATCACTGGCGATGACTGCCGAGATGCCAGCCTCCTTGGCAGCATCGATGATTTCCTTCATCGTGGCAATGTCGTCGTCATAGATGACGGTATTGACAGTGAGATAGGTCTTGATGCCATGCTCATTGCAAGTAGCAGCAATCTCACGCAAGTCGTCGATGGTGAAATGATTGGCAGAGTGAGAACGCATGTTCAACTTGCCGATGCCGAAATAGACAGAGTCTGCTCCAGCCTGGATGGCAGCCGCCAAAGACTCACGTGAGCCCACTGGTGCCATCACCTCAAATTCTTTTATATTATCATTCATGAATGTCGTATATTTCTTTTGTGGGTGCAAAGTTACTGCAAATCGAAGACAATACAAAATAAATTACTATTTATTTTTCATGTTACATACTACGTAACTTATTAAAAGTTACTGCTTTTTCCTCCCTAGGATGTCGAGAACCAAGAAAAAGTTGTACCTTTGCACCGAAATACATTCATCTATCAACTTATACATTATTATATATATATGAACAGAAAAATAGGAATCATAGCCCTCGCCATACTGGCATTTACCAGTTGTGGATATAAACGTGCCGCTTCATCTCATCAACAAGCAGAAGACGCCCAATCGTTTCTTCCCTCTCATGTCCAACTGATTTCCACCACTCCCATCAAGGATCAAGGGAGCAGCAGTCTCTGTTGGGCTTACGGCATGCTCGCCACCATCGAGAGTGAGCACATCATGAAAGGAGACTCCATCCATCTCTCCATCGCCTATATTGCCCGAATGATGCTGCACGAGAAAGCCTTAGAGTACTATTTCTCCAAGGGAAGCAAGCCCATCAGCATGAGGGGCATGAGTTCTATGCTGATACATTATATCAATAAGTATGGAGCCGAACCATACGATAGCTACGAAGACCCCAAGGAGGTGAACTATACCGTATTGTGCCGAAAAGTGGAACAAGTATGCCGAGGAGCCATCGCCAGGAGAGTGGGCATCGAGAAGTTGAGAGATAAGTTGGACGAACTCTTTGATGCAGAGATAGGCTATCTCCCTGCCAAGCAGATACATATGTTGGGAGCAGAATACACACCATTGGAGTTTGCCCACAGCGTATGCTATCCTGAGGAATATGTATCGCTCACCAGTTTTACCCATCATCCTTTCAGAGAGTACTTCTCACTGGAAGTTCCCGACAACCAACTGCACGACGAATTCCTCAATCTGCCACTCAACGAGTTGATGCTCCATATCCAAAAAGCCATCGAGAAGGGACATCCTGTATGCTGGGAAGGCGACATCAGCGAAGAAGGATTCCAGCATCCTAAGAATAACTATGTGGACATCCAGCCTACCGAGCATCCCGTGACACAAGCTTCTCGTCAAAGAGAATACGAACAGCTCCGCACCACCGACGACCATGTGATGGAAATCATCGGTACTTTTCTCAAAGGCAAGAAGAGATACTATGTTTGTCGCAACTCTTGGGGCAAGGATTGGGGATGCAATGGATTGATATATCTCTCAGAAGATTATATCAAGCTCAAGACCATCGCTGTCTATATGAGTGAAGATGCTTATATTGCCTAAATTGCTGATGTGTGCGCACACACAAACTTGATATACATCAAAAAAGAGGGCTTTTTTGCGTTTTTTCCTTCGTAATATTTGGAAGGTATCGAAAATCGTCGTACCTTTGCATCGTCAATAAGACAAAAGGTTATTAGGTTTTTAGGTTAAGATTGTTAGTTTAGGTTAACAGGTATTAGAAAAGGTAAGAAAAAAGATTGTTTATTCAGAGATTAACAAAGTAAGTTCAATAGGAAATTAGAAAAGGTAAAGAGATTCAAATGATGCGGGATAACCAAGGATGCCTGGGTAGCAGCAAAGACTGCTTCAGGCTACGCAACGGAGAAGAAAGAAAAGTTTCTCTGAGAGTTGTGAAAAATTTGGGAATATAGATTAAAGAGTGCTAGATTTCGTGAGAAGTCTGGCATTCTTCTTTTTTACCCTTACTTCATAATCCACCCTCTTCATCACCTTTCCCCAAAAATATTGCCCCATTTATTTTGTTTTACCGATGAAAAGTCGTACTTTTGCAAAAACTTACATAAAGGATTAGATTATGGCTAAACATCCTCTTTGGAAAGATGAATACTGGCTCTTGCTATTGCAACTATACCAGAAGAAGCCGATGGGCGTGAAACCTCTCTACTCGAAAGGGATGGTCGATTTGAGTCTGGAGCTACACATTGCTCCAGAATACTTGCATGAGCAAATGTTCAAGCTAAGACTGGTCACGCCACGCATCAAGAGGCTTTGGGAACATTATGGAGACAACCCCAAGAAGTTGGCTCGCCAAATCCATCTGTTGAAAGATATGGAGGGATATGGCAATGCTACGGCCTTTTACCAAGGAGTGGAAATCAAGGAATCCTTCGAGCACGACTGGGAGCCACTCGAAGCCGAGCCTTCACTCACACCCGTCAAGCTCATCATCATCCTTGACCTATACTTCCAGCTCACCCCTATCACCATGGTGCCTGAGACACCAGAAATCATCGACCTAGCCAAACTCATCAAGACTACTCCCGACACGATAGTTGAGGCAATGAACGTATATCAGATTTGCGACCCTTACCTCAACCGCAACGATGTGGTGATCAGCAAGTTGATAGATGCTTGCAGCGAGATATGGCAAAGATATGGCAACGGCAACCCAGACAAGTTGTACAAACTCGCCAACGACTTGAAGGAATACTTCAAGTAAGAAGACACTTGACACTCAAGAAAGAAAATAGAAATATGACTCAAAAACTCATTCAGACACAGGCACAGAAGCTACAACAGCTCCAGAGACTCTCCGCCCAACAGATGTTGCAGGTGAAGCTGTTGGAGATGCCTCTTACCGAACTAGAGGATAACATCAACGCCGAATTGGACGACAACCCTGCCCTGGAAAGCGAGAATCCCGACGATGCGCTCATGGGTGAGGGCAATGAGGATCGTTCTGCCTTAGACGACTCGGATAGCAACAACGACATGGACGACTCGGAGGATGCTTACGAGGCACAGACTGAAAAAGAAGAACGCAAGGACGAGTTGGACCAAGCTCTGGAAAGCATTGGACAAGACGACCAGATGCCCGACTACAATACCGAGCGTTACAACACCCAAAATGCCGACTATGAGGAAATGGTATATGGAGACACCACCTCCTTCTATGACAAATTGAAGGAGCAGATGGACATGCAGGTACTCACCGACAAGGAAAAGACCGTCATGGAATACCTCATCGGCTCACTCGACGATGATGGTTTGCTCCGCAAAGATCTCGACAGCATCTGCGATGAGCTAGCCATCTACCAAAACATAGATGTAAGTGAAAAGGAAATCGAACATATCCTTCATATCCTTCAATCATTCGACCCTGCCGGCATCGGTGCTAGAAGTCTGCAAGAATGCCTTCTTCTGCAAGCCAAGCGTCTTCCTAGAGGCGTACTTCGCAAAACCATGGAAGAAGTGTTTGAAGACTACTTTGATGAATTTACCAAAAAGCATTGGGACAAGATACAATCAGGCTTGGAACTCAACGACACCCAACTTGAGACTCTCAAGGAAGAGATACACAAGTTGAACCCTAAGCCAGGTGCATCGCTTGGTGAGACCGAAGGCAGAAACATGCAGCAGATCACTCCTGACTTCATTGTTGATACCGCCGACGATGGCACCATCACCTTTACGCTCAACCGAGGCAACATCCCCGAACTGACCGTGTCGCCTTCCTTCACCGACATGATAGAGACCTACAAGAAGCACAAGGACAAGATGAGTCGCAAGGACAAGGAGGCTCTACTCTACGCCAAGGAGAAGGTAGATAAGGCGCAAGGATTTATCGAGGCGGTGAAGCAACGCCGCCACACCCTTATCGTGACGATGAAAGCCATCATCGAGGTACAGAAGCGATTCTTCCAAGATGGTGACGAGGCTGACCTCAAGCCGATGATACTCAAGGACATCGCCGATCGCACAGGTCTCGACATCAGTACTATCTCCCGAGTGAGCAATGTGAAATACGCCCAAACCAAATGGGGCACGTTCCCACTCAAGTTCTTCTTCACCGATGGCTACACCACCGAAGATGGTGAGGAGATGTCAACCCGTAAAATCAAGCTTTCCCTGCAGGAACTGATCAAGCAAGAAGACAAGAAGAAGCCTCTCAGCGACGATGCCATCGCCAAGGTGATGAAAGAGAAAGGTTTTCCTATCGCCCGCCGTACCGTCGCCAAATATCGAGAGCAACTGGGCATTCCTGTGGCACGACTCAGAAAATAGTATAGTTATGAAAGAGAAAAATATCATATTGGCAGCTCGCATCATAAGCATGGTCTTCACCCCCTTCTATCTCCCCTTGGTAGGATTGGTGGCGCTTTTCATGTTCAGCTATATGTCGCTTTTGCCGATGGCATATAAGTTGCCGATGTTGCTCACGGTATATCTTTTCACCATCTTGATGCCTTCCTTGCTGATACATCTGTATCGCAAGTTGCAAGGTTGGACTTCCAAGGAACTGGGTAGAAAGGAGCGCCGACTTGTGCCTTACATCATCTCCATCCTCTGCTACTTCGGCTGCTTCTTCTTCATGGAGTATCGCAACACGCCGAGGGTCATCAGCATCATCTTGGTGGCAGCCCTCGTGATTCAGATGATATGCGCCTTCATCAACATCTGGTGGAAGATTTCCACCCACATGGCAGCTATCGGAGGCGTGGCTGGAGCGATGATTATCTATTCTATCGCCTTCTCCTTCAATCCCTTGTGGTGGCTATCCATCGTGATACTGCTGGCAGGAATGGTGGGGTCGGCTCGCATGATATTGCGACAGCACTCACTCTCCCTAGTCGTGGTAGGATTCTTCGTTGGGCTTATCTGCGCATTCTTTGTCATCTAGACGAGAAGGAGAATGGAGGCATCTTACTATATTCAGAACTACAGAACATTTAAAAGATAACAACAAATGAAACCATTAGTAAGCATTATCATGGGCAGTACCAGTGACCTGCCTGTTATGGAAAAAGCATGTAAGTGGTTGAACGACAACCAGATTCTTTTTGAGGTGAATGCACTCTCTGCTCATCGTACCCCAGATGCCGTAGAGGCTTTTGCCAAAGGAGCCAAAGAGCGTGGCGTGAAAGTGATCATCGCCGCAGCCGGTATGGCAGCCGCTCTCCCGGGTGTTATCGCTGCATCTACCCCATTGCCTGTCATCGGTGTACCTATCAAGGGCATGCTCGATGGTCTTGATGCCATGCTCAGCATCATCCAGATGCCTCCTGGCATCCCTGTGGCTACCGTCGGCGTGAACGCAGCTCAGAACGCAGCCATCCTAGCCGCAGAGATGATTGCCCTTGGAGATGAGGAAGTTGCCAAGAAGGTGGACGCCTGGAAGGCTGGACTCGGCGCCAAGATAGAGAAAGCCAACAAGGATTTGGCTGAAGTGAAATACGAATATAAGTGTAACTAATCAGGAAGCCCCTTGCTATAGGGGCTTCCTATATCAATCAATATGGTAGATTTATTCAATTATACACGACGTGAATCTTCAGTTGCCCATGTGGGTGCCATCAACATAGGTGGCGACAACCCTATCCGCATCCAGTCGATGACCACCACCAATACCAATGACACCGAGGCTTGCGTGAAACAGGCTGAGGAAATCATCAAGGCTGGTGGCGAGCTGGTGCGCTTTACTACCCAGGGTTCCCGAGAGGCAGAGAATATGAAGAACATCAACGCCGGTATCCGTGCCGATGGCTATCAGACACCGCTCGTTGCCGATGTTCACTTCAATCCGAATGTGGCTGATGTGGCTGCGCTCTACTGCGAGAAGGTGCGCATCAACCCTGGCAACTATGTCGATCCTGCCCGCAAGTTTATCAAGCAGGAATATACCGACGAGGAATATGCCCACGAACTTCAGAAGATAGAAGATCGCTTCGTGCCATTCCTCAATATCTGCAAGGAGAACCATACCGCCATCCGCATCGGCGTGAACCATGGCTCCCTCTCCGACCGCATCCGCAACCGCTATGGCGATACCCCAGAGGGCATCGTGGAGAGTTGCTTGGAGTTCCTTCGCATCTGCAAGAAGGAGAATTTCAATGATGTGGTCATCAGCATCAAGTCTTCCAACACCGTGGTGATGGTGCGCTCCATGCGCCTCCTGGTGAGCGAGATGGAGAAGGAAGGCATGAACTATCCTCTCCACCTAGGCGTGACCGAAGCCGGCGAAGGCGAGGACGGCAGAATCAAGAGTGCCGTGGGCATCGGAGCCTTACTGGCTGATGGCATCGGCGACACCGTTCGTGTCAGCCTCAGCGAGGAACCTGCTGCCGAGATTCCAGTAGCTCGTCACTTGGTGGATTACATCGGAAAGAAGCAAGGACAGTTGATGATTCCGGGCGAGGCTTGTCCTTCCTTCGATTGGTTGCACCCTACCCGTCGTGAGACTACTGCCGTTGGCAACATCGGTGGCAGCAACGTACCAGTTGTCATCAGCAACCGCATTCATGGCGAAAGTACCCTCTGCGACAACGAGGATGCAAAACCTGACTATATATATATAGGTGGAAAGAAGCCAAAGCAGTTTGTACCGGGTCAGAGCTATATCGTGGATTACAACATCTACGAGGACTTGAAGCAGAAACCTGAGACCACAGGTGCCAAGCTCTATCCTATCTTCCCAGCGATGGCTATGCCGCTCATCGCCAGCATCCAAGCCGACCTCAAGTTCCTCACCCTGCAATTCGGCACTCCTTCCGAGGAGTATCTTACTTGCTTGAAGATGCACCCAGAGGTTGTGGTAGTCTGTGTGAGCAACCACCAGAATCGTTTGGGCGACCAGCGTGCCTTGGTACATGAGATGATGAACGCCGGAGTGAAGAACCCTGTCATCTTTGCCGAGATGTATCGCCATAGTGCAGCCGAGAAGAGCGACTTCCAGTTGGAAGCTGCCGCCGACATAGGAGCCTTGATGATAGATGGCTTGACCGATGGTATCTGGCTGATGAATGATGGTGACATCCCAGCCCAGACCATCGATGAGACTGCCTTCGGAATCCTCCAGGCTGCTCGTCTCCGCACTTCCAAGACCGAGTACATCAGTTGTCCTGGTTGCGGCCGTACCCTCTACGACCTTCGTGAGACCATCGCCAAGATACGTGAGGCGACCAAGGGTATGAAGGGATTGAAGATAGGTATCATGGGCTGTATTGTAAACGGTCCTGGCGAGATGGCAGATGCCGACTATGGCTATGTGGGAGCCGGACCTAACAAGGTAAGCCTCTACCGCAAGCAAGTTTGCGTGGAGAAAAACATTCCGCAAGAGGTGGCTGTGGAGCATCTGCTCGCCCTCATCCACTCCGATCAGGAAGGATAAATGTGATTTTAACCTAATGATAACAAAGCGATAACACTTTGAATGAAAAAGTAGTAGTATCTTTGCAGCAGAAATCAAGTAATAATACTTTGCTTTTTTAATTATTAGGTTAGATTTATATCATATAAGGTTATATAGAAATAATCTCTCTCAACCAAAAAGGTCAAGCTCGGGCTGTGAAGCTCCAGGCTTGACCCTAATAATAAAAAGGCATATCTTGAGAAAAGTGATAAAAACATAGAAGATTATGGCAGACATCAAGTTACTCTTGGTAGAAGATGATGAGAACCTCGCCTACATGGAGAAGAGCAGTTTCGAGGACATCATCGGTGGATATGAGGTGAAGACCGCCATCAACGGAAAGGACGGACTGGAGTTGTGGAAGCACTTCCAGCCCGATGTCATCGTATCCGACATCGACATGCCCATCATGGATGGCATCGAGATGGTGAAGAAAATCCGTGAGATAGACGGCGACACCATCATTCTCTTCACCACAGGTCTCACCTCGCCCAAGGACTTGAAGGCAGGTTATGCCGCTGGTGCCAACAATTACGTGAAGAAACCTTTCGTGCCGGAGGAACTGGATGCGCATATCCAAAGCTTGATGCGCCTCAAGCAAGGCAAGCGAAGTCTAGACAACAGCCATCTCATCAAGCTTGGCAAATACATCCTCCATGCCGACCACGCCACCCTCAAGAATCAAGAGGACGGCACCGAGAAGATGCTCACCGCCCGTGAGGCAAAGATATTGGAGTTGTTGGCTGTCAACAAGAACGACGTGGTGCGCCGTGAAGCCGTACTGAGCCGATTCTGGGGCGTAGAGGACAAGGACTACTTTGCCTCCCGAAGCCTCGATGTGTTCATCAAGAAGATTCGCACCGCCATCGAGGATGAGCCAAGCGTAGAATTGAAGACCATCCGAGGCATTGGATTCAAACTGATAGTAGAATAAACTTTTTATACGAGAAAAGAACAAATCAAAACAACAGAGCACATGCTGAAAGCAATATTATATTACATATTATTGATTGCCGAGTTCATCATCACCATCTTCATTGGTGGACTTGGCTTAGGCTTCTTCATGACATACTATACACAGAAACATACGATAGCAGACAAGGCTACATTTATGAGTGATGTTTCCCCCATCATCATCACCTTCTCCCTTCTGAGTATGGTGATCGTATGGTTCACCTTCTACAAGGCAAAGTTCTCCAAGTTCACGTTGGGCAAGGTACGCCCTACCATCAAGTGGAAGGCGATGCTATATACCAGTCTCCCGATGTTGGGCTTCACATTGGCTTACTATGCAGCCATGAGCATCCTCCATATCCATTTCCTCCCCAAGGAGATGACGGAGCTAGGTTATCTGAGTTTCATCCCATACGCCATCGTGGGGTCTTTCTTCTCAGCCTACGTCTTCTATGGAGCCATCCAGGAAGAACTCATCAGATGTGGCAAGCAGCAATGGGTACAGCTCCTTACGCTCATTCTCATGATGCTACCAGCCTCGATAATGAGCGTATCCGAAGAAGGCAACATCAGTTGGGAGCACCTCGGCGTCCTTGGTATCCTATCCACATGCTATGGATTTTGGATTTATGGGAAGACACGCAGCACCATCATCCTCTTTGCGGTATATTTCCTTTCCAACCTGGTACCGGCAGAAATCGACTCCATGCCTCTGCCGTTTGTCATATCACTATTTGTCGTTGGCTTGGCATTGACAGTGGGAGGCGGCATCGTCTTGCACAAGAATCTACCTATAATGATAGAGAAAGATGAAAACAATCCGTACTAAAGTCTTGAGCATCATAGCACTGATAGCAGTACTATTCATGCTGTTGTTTTGGATGCTCAACACATTCGAGATGACCGTACACCAAATGGGCTACGATGACATTTGGACCTTGTCGCCAAATGTCAGAATCGAAGCCCTTCTCATCGCCTTTGAGCAAAGCAAGATTACGCTCTTCTCTTCCATCCTCACCACCATGGTCATCGTGCTTAGCATCATCGACCAGATCAACTACATCGATGAGCAAGAGCGAGTGAAACTCCTTCGCGAGGACTTTTCCTACGCCATGGTACACGACATGAAATCTCCCCTTACCTCCATCATCATGGGAACCCGATACTTGCATAGCGGAGTATTGGAGAGGAAGCCCGACATCAAGGAGAAATACTTCGCCATCGTGGAAGACGAGGCGCAACATCTCCTCGCCCTCATCAACCGCCTGCTCACCATCTCGAAGTTGGAGCATGGCAAACTGACCATCCACAAGGCAGAGGTCGATTTAGCATCCATGATAGCCGACGTGACGGACAAGTATGAGGCAAAGTCATCCAAACCCATCCACATTACCACTCATATCGCTTGCTCCACCGTCCCTGCAGACGAGGAATATCTGAAGGAAGCCATCAGCAACATGGTAGATAACGCCACCAAATACTCGAAGGACGAAATCAACATTCAGATTTCCACCTTCGAGGATGAGAAGCATATATATATTAAGGTATATGACGAGGGTATCGGCATCGCCAAAAGCGAGTTGAAAACCATCTTCAACCGATATGAACGTGCCACCGAGCACGAGAAGAATCCCCAAAAGACAAGAGGTGGCTTCGGCATCGGACTCAACTATGTGCTCCAGGTCATCCAGGCACATGGTGGCAAAATCAGCGTGAAGAGCGAGAAAGGCAAATACTCAGAATTTACCATCTCGCTGCCGAAATAATGTCTTCGCATTATCATAAAATAGCATTTTTATCGTTGAGAGTATATATACTGATTAATCATCTACAGATATGGACTTAAAAGGAATCTACACAGCCAATGCCAATCGCTATTGCGATGCGGAGGCACTCTATCAGAGATGCGGCAAGAGCGGAGTGCTCCTGCCTAAGATAAGTTTGGGATTCTGGCACAACTTCGGAGGCGTTGACCCTTACGAGCGAAGCCGTGCCATCACCCATTATGCCTTCGACCATGGCATCACTCACTTCGACCTCGCCAACAATTATGGTCCTCCATACGGCAGCGCCGAAGAAACGATGGGCAGACTGATGCAAGACGACTTCCGTCCTTACAGAGACGAACTCTTCATTGCCACCAAGGCGGGTTACGACATGTGGGAAGGTCCTTATGGCAACTGGGGCTCTCGCAAGTATCTCATGGCAAGCCTCGCCCAAAGCCTCAAGCGCATGAACCTCGACTACGTGGACCTCTTCTATAGTCATCGTTACGACCCCAACACACCGCTCGAAGAGACCTTGCAAGCGATGGTTGACATCGTGAAACAAGGCAAGGCACTCTACCTGGGCATCAGTCGATGGCCTTTGGAGGCATTGAAGTTTGCCGACAAATATCTCAAGGAGCATGACGTTCCCCTGCTGATCTACCAAGATCGCCTCAACATGCTCGACCGTGCGCCGCAGGAGGAAGGCATCCTCGACTATTGCGCCGAGAATGGCATCGGTTTCATCTCCTTCTCTCCTCTGGCACAAGGTCTGCTCACCGACCGCTATCTCCATGGCATCCCATCGGATAGCCGCATGGCAAAGGAGCATTTCTTGAAGCATAGCGCCTTGACTCCAGAACTCCTGGAGAAACTGAAAGAATGGAACGAGCAGGCTGGCAATCGAGGCGAAACCCTTGCCGAGATGGCTCTAGCATGGATTCTCCATCAGAAAGGCGTAACCAGCGTATTGGTGGGAGCCAGTTCTACGGCACAACTCGAAAAGAATATGAAATGTATTCATGCAGAAGCATTCTGATGAATACCCTCAAATATAAACCGCCGTTTATATAAATGGCGGTTTATATTTGTATATGGATAACCATCTACAGCCAGTAAATAGTTAATTAGTAAAAAAGTTCTTAGTAAAAGAGTTCTTACTAGAAACCGAAGAATGTCATTTTCAAATAACATTTCGTATCTTTGCACCCAAATCATAATAGTTAAGAGTATGGAAATAGAGGACTTGTACATCAACTCAGATCGTCTGATAGCCCCTCCACTAGCGACTCCACCTCCTCATAGCCATCAAAGCCGAGACTCATGTCGGCACCATGGTTCTCGAAGATGGCGAGAAGGCGCTGCTGCATCTCAGGGTCGATGAGAATCTCACCATTCCGCGCCTTGTAGAAACGACGCTGGGTGTAAGGAGTGCGAGTGTAGAAATAATGGGCATTGCCCGAAGGGATGGAATTGTAGAGGCGACGGAATCCCCTCGCCCACATCTGCTTTTCAGCAACGAGGTGATAAGGACAGCTTTCGCCCTCCAAATTCATGCGCTTCGCATTGAGCACCGCAAAGGTGTCGTCTTCAGCAAGCGACTTGACATACTGCGCATAGCGGGCGCAAGTGTTACTACGTGTGCAAGATGCCATAGGGCAAACTACACAGGATGGAATGTACTTCATACGATTCTATTTTTTTGATTTTATTATTTACGAATGATAGTTTCATAGAACTAGGGAAGAATAGGTTGGAGCTGAGTTTCAATCATCTATGCTTCGAGAGTTACGACTTGTATCTCTAAGAGATAGGCGATGTATCTCCGAGAGTTGTTCTGTCGCAAGCCTAGGTTCAGACTTGTGCCTAACTAGAGCAACTTTTTGCCCTCTACGAGGGCAGTTTTGCGCCCTAGTCAGGCAGTTCTCCAGACCTAGACAAGTAGCTTTTCATACCTAGGCTTTCCCTGTTGAAAGCCCACTCATCGCCCACTCAAATCATAAGGATACCATTTTTTGAAACCCACTATGTGATTTACTCTTCACTCTTCACCGTTTCTTCTGAAAAGCCGATAAACACTGGGGTTGCGAGTGGTGAAGAGTGAAATACAACTCTTCACCACTCTTCACCTTACCATCAAGCACTAGAAAGACATGCTGAGAATCAAGCAGCCAAGGTATTGACCAACTGATAAGCCTGCCCCAACCGAGTATGCTTACTCTTGCATCCCATAAACTTGAGAGTCTGCCCTATCTTGATCTTCATGCTCATGTTGGGCAGTAGCATTGGATACTGCCCATGGAGCACGTCATACACCTCGGAGCAGCTCATCCACTTTGCCTCCTCATCCTCCTCTGGCACACGGAAGCAAGTCTTGACCATCGTCTCCAAGTCATCTGTCTTGAAGAAAGCCAGATTGCGCTCCTGCAAGCGAGCCACCTCGTCATTGGAGAACCAATAAGGTATCTGCTTATCCCTCAGCTCATACACTACTTGCGCATAGAGCTGGTCGTAATAGACGACCGAGGCGTTGTCTATATAACGACCGGTAGGGATGTGAATACAGATGTATCGGCGACTTCCCGTAGGGTCGCAGAGCGGATGCTCGTCGTTGGTGGTTGCCAGGAAGGAGGCATAACGAGGACGATCAGCCTGCGCCTTGCCGAAGATGGGACGGCCGTTCACCTTCACCTTGGAGAGTGTCTGCTTCAACTTTCCCTGTTGGTTAGGTCCCATGTTGGCAAACTCATCTATGTTGACATAGAGGTTGTGGGTGAGGGCCATCTCGGCATCAAACTTGTTGGCGAAGTTGATGTGGTCGAGGAAATACTGACGCAAATGCTCTGGCAAGAGGCGGTTGGCAAAGGTGCTCTTGCCGCACCCCTGTTGACCAATGAGCACAGGCACTACCTCATTGCCGTGCAGTGCATCCATCTGGAGCCAGTGGGCCACCGCCGAGCGAAGCCAGATGGCACACCACGCCAGTTGTTCAGTGGTCAGCCCTGGGATTCTTCCGAAGAATTCTGCGACATAGTTCTTGCCATCCCACTTGGGCAAGCCCCTGAGATACGACTTGATGGGGTCGAAGTCGGGAATGGCATCCGAGCCGATGTACTCCTCGATGTCCTGTCGAGGCGACTTCTTGCCTCCCACTCCCATTTTCTTGGCGGTGCGGACGATGGAGTTCACCTTCTCCTTGGTCAACACCTCCCACTTTAGGTCGCCATCTTGAAGAGAGGTCTCTCCATTCTCTGCATTTGAAGAAGCCTCATCATTAGGAGTCTCTTCCTCGCTCAGCAAGACAGCCATTTCGGTCTTGCCGCTGAGCAAGTTGCGTCGGAAGGCATAGTGCTCTTCCATGAAGCTCTCTACCATGTAGATAACAGATTCGTTACCAGTCATCATCAAGGATGACTTCTCATTTACATTTTTTGTTTTTTCCATAATCATTAATTTTTAAATATTAAATAAACAATGTATCAGTACTTGCCAAATCATCTCGCCTACCCATACAGGGTGAAGGGCGGTGAAGAGTGGTGAAGAGTGCGTTTCCTCTCTTCACGTCACAACTTATTGCATATCAAGCTTATACACCATATCCGTGAAGAGTGAAGAGATTTTCACTCATCGCATTCGTTTTTTTCGACGATGCAAAGATAGTGCAAACGAGTGCAGCTTTTCTGTTTGCAAAGATACAAAATAGAAGGGTCAGTTTGCAAGTTTTCCCCGTTACAGGGAACGTTTCGGGGAAAAAATCGGGGGTAACAGGGAAATTTGCAGGGAAAAACAGGAGAATAGGACTAAGAAACAAAAAACGTCCACTTACCAAAAATGTTGTTTGCAATATATATACATTGCCTTGATCTGACCGTTGGAGTCAAAAACTGGCAAAGATATTACCGTAGATGTAGCCTTTATCGTTTCGCTATCCGATGGCGAACTCTCGCGAGTTACAATTTTCATAGCAAGTGTTAAACTATAATAATTATTAACCTTTTGAGGTTCAAACATTTGGAATTATAGTTGAGAAAGATTATCTTTGTGAACTATAATTTTAAAAGAAGGCAATTATGGAGTTCAAGAAGCTGATAGATAGGAAGAACGAATTAGATAGAATCACGACATCACTCAAGAGAGAAGATACTCAGTTTGTCGTAGTCTATGGACGACGTAGAATAGGAAAATCTACGTTGCTCAAACATATTGTCAACACCCAAGAGAACGCCATTTATTTTCTGAGCGACACTTCATCGGAAACTGTTCAACGAGCAGCTTTCTCCAAATCGGCATCCGCCGTCATTGACGGATTTGACAAGGCAATCTATCCAGACTGGGAAACATTTTTCCGAAGTCTCAACCAGCAATTGACCAGTCGCACATTGGTTTGCATCGATGAGTTTCCTTATCTTGTGAAGAGTTGCGAAGCATTGCCCTCTATCATCCAAAAACTCTTGAATGAGAAAAACTTGAAGTTTGACTTAATCTTGTGTGGCTCTTCCCAGCAACTGATGCATGGATATGTACTCAACAAGCAATCTCCTCTCTATGGTCTTGCCAATGAAATCATCAAAATGCAACCCATTCCGTTCCGATATATAGGAACAGCAATGGAGTGTGATGCCGTGCAAGCAGTCAAAGAATTTGCGATATGGGGTGGTGTGCCTCGCTATTGGGAAGTACGTAGAGATTATCCTGATACAGAAACGGCTATACGTAAAGTTTTGCTCGATCCACAGGGTATTTTGATAGAAGAGCCCCAACGCTTGCTAAGAGACGACATGAGAGATACGGTTCAAGCGACCTCGCTCTTGACAATTATCGGAAATGGAGCCAATAAGCCATCTGAAATCGCATCAAGAGTCGGGAAGGATACGAGTGCCATTTCCGAGCCATTATCCAAACTTTGCGATTTGGGATACGTCTGCCGAGAAGTTCCTTTTGGCGAAAATCCCAAGAAGAGCAAGAAAGGTCTTTACCATATCAATGACTCATTACTTCGCTTCCATTATCAATTCATTATGCCTTATCGCTCGCTATTGGAATTGGGGAAAATTGACACCGTGATGGAGGTTGTCAACAGTCAGTTGCCACAATTCATAGGCTATTGCTGGGAGCTATTGTGCCGCAACTATGTCAGTGGCAACATCATAGATGGCATCATCTACAACTTAGCTTCTCGTTGGTGGGGAAAGATTTTTCCACCAGATTGCAAGGAGGGAAAGATGATTGAACTGGATGTGGTCGCAGAGTCTCTCGACAAAAAACATATTCTGATCGGAGAGTGCAAATGGACGCATGACAATGATGCCGACAGACTGATGGACGTATTGGCAGAGAAAGCGAAATATCTACCATTCATCAAAAAAGGGCAAGAAGTACATTTGGTCTTGTTCTTGAAAGAATCTCCTCGCAAAATGACCAAAGAAATGAAAATCATCTTGCCTGAAGATGTTATCAAGGCATGATTATCAAAAACAAATTATCAAAAAAAGATAATTTGTTTTGGATAATAGAATAAAAGTATTATCTTTGCACCAAAAAGCATCAGAGATATGACCATCAACATCAACCCTTTCATCGTATCAGGTACGATTCCAAAGCCCTATTTCTGCGACCGTGTCAAAGAGACGGAAGTGCTCAATATAGCCATACAAAACCAAATGAACGTAGTTATTACCTCACCTCGAAGAATGGGTAAGACTGCTTTGGTTGACTTCGTATTCCACCAAGAAAGCATCGAGGACCACTACTTCACCATCAATGTAGATATTCTCCACACCACTTGCTTCAAGGAGTTCATCTACACACTTGGCACAGCCATCTATGACAAGATAGCCTCCAAGAGCGACAAGATGAGAAGGCTGTTTATCTCGACACTCCGTTCACTTTCCGCTAGCTTTGGCTATGACCCTGTACAGAACACACCTACTTTCGACATCAAATTAGGCGATATCACCCTGCCGGAATATACCATCAAGGAGATATTCGAGTTCATCGACCAGGCCAGCAAACGATGTCTGATTGTCATAGATGAATTTCAACAGATCATCAAGTATCCTGAGAAAAACATAGAAGCTATTCTACGCTCGTATATCCAGAAGACAAGCAATGCCAACTTTGTGTTTGCAGGAAGCCAACGTACGATATTGGAGGAAATGTTTCTGTCTTCACGCCGCCCCTTCTTCCAAAGTGCGAAGTTGATGCAGTTGGAAGCCATCGAGTTACCCATCTATACGTCATTTGCCATAGGTCATTTCAAGGATGCCAACAAGGACATTCTTCCAGAAGCTATCGAGAAGGCATACACCACTTTCCATGGTGTAACCCTGTATATCCAGCGCATTTTGAAGGATGCCTATGCGCTGACTCCACAAGGCGAGACCTGCGACATGTCGCTCATCGACCAACTGATTAATGATTTTGTGGCAGAGAACGACTATCGCATCCGTGAGCTTCTAGCTTATATATCCGAGCCTCAAAAGGAGGTTTTGTATGCCATCCATGACGAAGGTGAGGTGAAAAGCATCTCGTCAGCTGCATTTACCAAGAAACATAGGCTCAAGTCACCGAGTGCCACACAGTCGGCAGTACAAAAACTGCTGGAGGATGATGTGTTGACTCGCAACGAGAAGATATATAGCATCGCCGACCCCCTACTTTCTATCTGGTTAGACAAGCATGTGAAGCTATAAAAAGGCACGGCCATCTATCCCAGATAGCCGTGCCACATATATATATTTATAAAACGCGATTGTTTTATAATGTAGAGAGATTTATTATTTCTTTGCCTCTGTTTCCTTACCAGCTAGGCAATCCTCGATAGCTTGCTTGATTTTTTCACCTCTCAAATGCTTACGATAGATATTACCTTTCTTATCAAGCAAAATAAGGAATGGAATACCATTAAACTGATAAGTTTTCAAGACAGTCTTACCTGAATCAGGTGTCCAACCTTGTAGCCAAGGCATTTGCTCTTCTTTTAAAGCCTTTGTCCAAGCATCCTTTTTGGCATCAATAGACACACTAACAAATTGAATGCCTTTGTTTTTATATTCCTCATAGTATTTCTTTACATGAGGTATTTCCTTACGGCAAGGACCACACCAACTTGCCCAAAAATCAATCAAGGTGATTTTACCTTTTAGCTTATCTAGATGAATAGTCTTCCCCTTTTCATTTTGGAAAGTAAAATCAGGCGCAGGCATACCTTCTTTCACTCGATCACGCAAAGCTTGTTGCTCGGCCTTTTGCTGACGATAGTTATCCACAACTAGTTTGCCCACTTCAGAAGAAGCAGCCAACTTATTCAATGCAGCCTCTACAAAATCTGTATTTTTCTTATCAGCATCAAGCAAGCTGATTGGAACAAGAGCACTTGATAACGTACCATTATTCTCTACGAGATACTTCATCCAAGCCATCTCATTTTCATTATCAGCCTCATACAAAGACATAGAAAGTGCTCTCTTGATACTATCATTCTCAATATTAGCTTTCCAGACATTCTGAGAGACGGCAATCATCGACTGATAATTACGATGCTCTGCAAAATTGACTAGATTCATCAGTTCATTCTTCTTTCCACCATTAATGCGAATGTAAGCAGGATTTTTGATGATGACCTTAGCCGTATCTTTTCCACGAAAATCTATATCTAAGTTCTCATCTTCCAACCATACGTTTACACTTTGCCAACGTCCACAATCAACGGTAGCAGAACCTGGTTTGTCAAAAGGCACTGTAATAGAATAAGTATTGTCTGCATTCAAAGGCACCTCAGCCAATACTTTTCTACCAGAAAAAAGTCGCTGATATACAGATACTTTAAAATCTTTATCAGCAAATTGCACCTTACCCTTAATGGTTACTGTACGTTGAGCAGAAACCGAACTTAAACATCCTATACATAATGATAGGAACAAAATAACAAACTTCTTCATATATATCTTATTAGAAATATTTTAATACAACATAAAACCCTAAAATACAAAACTGTACTTTAGGATTTTATATTATCTGGCAGTCTTAATCTGCATTATATGGCTCATAATTATCTGTATTGAGACTGATTCCCCATTGTGGATTATACTTGAGAATAGCATTATCAATATTCAAAGACTGATAATAAGCATCAGTAATGGCTTTGGAATATGTCTTAGCACCACACTTATGAGTTATCGTTGTCTTGCACCAAGGTTTACCGCTATCAAAAACATAACGCTTGAGATCAAGTGTACGCTGGATAGAAACCAAAGGTTGCTCTCTACGACGCTCATTCAAGATTTCCTCCAACAACTTGTCACCAGACAAAGATGCATCCTTTAAAGATGTGTCCTCACCAGAATAACGATACTTTCTCAAAATATTCAAATCTGCCAATGCTGCAGTTCTATCACCAGTTCTAGCCTCTGCCTCTGCTTTCATAAGAAGCAACAAAGGATGTGTATAAGCTTGGGTGTTAGACAGATTATCTGCTCGTGTATAAAGCACTCTAGGTCCATCATCATAAGATTCTCCACCCTGTTTTCCTGTATAACCAGGAGCTTTCAACGCAAATAGTTTCCAACGCAAATCGTGCTCTTTGTCAAAAATAGAAGCCCAATCATCTGATGGATAGAAACGAGAAACAACTCTACTTGAAGGAGCTATTCTATATAACAAGTTCTCTCTATTGGTTGTTTGATCGAAAACATTATCTGGTCCTTGGATATCCATATAATACTCTTTGTCACAACCAGGATCAGGCTCTACAGGAGAAGTTGAATAGTATGAGAAATCTGCAAAATTATAAATCAACTTACTCTCGTCACCACCGACATTCTCCAAAGCAAGTTCCCATGCTTTCTTGCTATCAGCTAGCATATTCGACCAATCTCTCAGATACATATAATACTCTGCTCTTGCTGCATAAGCAGCAGCCTTGTTTGCACGTGACGGATTGGCAACTGTCTGTGGGCAGTTCTCACAGGCATAGTCCAAATCTTCCTTAATGCCAGCAAAAACTTGTGCTGTGGTAGCTAAGTCGCCATTGGCAACAGTAGGATCACCAGACAAACGGAAAGGAATTACTTTCGTGTCATTTGCAGAATTAGGGTCATACATAGGACCATACATCAATGCAAAATTCATGTAAATCCAAGCACGTCCAACTTTAGCTTCTGCAATAACTCCCTTTGCATAAGCAGATTCAGCATCAATTCCTGATACACCATCAATGATGTTATTAAACAATCCTAAAGCTCTGTATCCGTAAGTCCACCACATAGGTGTACTTTTAGGATCCAACATTGGAGAATAGTACTTATAAGCAGCTATCAAATCTTGATTAGGGAATGAAGCGTTATAATTAAACTTCATTTGATTCTCCGAGATTTGCAGATTATCACCCAAGAACGCATAAGAACATCCACGGTTATTATCCATGAACTGATAGCTCAAAGTCGTTGTATTATTCAAAACGTTCTCAAACTGAGACACCTCAGTAGGAATCATTTTTCCGACAGGCTTCACATCAAGATAGTCGCCACAAGAAGACAAGAGCGACACACTCAGAGCCAAACCTATTACATATATATTCTTTTTCATATTAACCGATTCTATTAAAAGCCGAAAGATATACCAATATAAAATTCTTTACTCAATGGAAGAGAAGCATAACCAGCATTTGACATCGCACCCATACCGCCAGAGAAGTTATTCTCAAAAGCCTCTGGATCAATATCACAACCCTTCGCTGTAATACGGAAGAGATTACGAGCTTGCAAGTAAATGCGAGCATTGCTCATACCGATGTGGCGAATAAGTCCTTGGTCAAAGCTATAACTCAAAGTGAGGTCACGCATCTTCAAATAACTTGCATTACCCATATTGACATCACAGAATGGGAAATAGAACAAGTCCATATTCCAACTCTGTAAGTTTGGATAAATGGTCGTATTCTCATCACCAGCTTGCTTCCAACGCTGTCCCACATAACGGTTGTTATAATTAGAACCATGGAATGTATCTTTACGATACTTATGACCCAACTTGGCAATGAACATAAATGACAAACTCCAATTCTTATAATTGAAAGTATTGGTCAAAGACATATCTACCTTTGGAATAGCGGTTCCCTGATAATACACATCATCTACAGTTGCATTTGATGCCAAAGTCTTCTCACCTTTCGCATTATAGATTAAAGTCTCACCATTCTCATTCAAACCTGCAAAATGGTATCCAAAGAAACCATACATTGGATAACCCTCTGCCTGAATAGGTGATGTATAAGCCCAATAAGTTGGATAATTACGAGATACGTTATACTTCTTTACTTTATTCTTGTTGATAGCTATATTGTAAACAGCATTCCAAGAGAAGTCACGATTCTTGATAGGTGTACCATGTACAGACAGCTCAAAACCATTGTTGTCGATAGCGCCCACATTTCTTGTCATGGATGATGTACCCACTGTTGGATCCATTGCATCCCTTGCCAAAAGGTCGCTACTCTTTTTCAAGTAATAATCAAAACTAAACCCAACACGCCCCTTCAAGAAATCAGCATCAATACCAATATTCGTTGTCTTGGTCTTCTCCCAACGAAGAGAATTGTTTGGATAAGATGAGATGCCATAAGAAACACCACCAGTAGTACTATTATAAGAACCAGTAGAAAGAATCAAGTATGGACCTTCAGAGAGTGAGATATTACCATTGACACCATAAGACATACGGAAATTCAAACGGTCAACCCAATCTACATCAAAGAACTTCTCATTCTTAATCTTCCAAGTTCCACCAACAGACCATAATGGTTTGTGACGATACTTTGGATTTGTACCAAAGAAGTTGGTCAAATCCTCACGGATACTACCACTTACAATATAACGGTCATCATATTCATAAGAACCATTGAAATACCAAGATACAAAACGGTTATCACGTAAGCCATAAGAACCATAATTGATAGATCCAGACAAAGTGTTTCCGTAAAGCAAATCTTGCTTGAATGTGTTACTCTTAAAATCTACAATATTAAATGGAGTAAACGAACCCGCAGTAGAATTGTAACCCAAACGAGTTTCATATTGATTACTATCTGTAAAGATACGACGAACCTCATTACCAGCCAAAGCACTTACACGATGCTTACCAAACTGACCACGATAATTCAACTGTGTACGAATCGTCCAGTTTTCACTCGTTGAACGAGTTTCATTGATCATATCACCATCTGGTACATAGTGGGTTGCAGAATTTGTCTTTGAGGTCATACTATTGTAAGCCAATCGCATATCATAGCTATTAGCTTCAGAAATTGCTTTGTAAATAGTATTATTACGAGACCATGTTCCTCCAAACTCAGCACTCAAACCTTTCCATATATCAAAGCGCAAGAATGCGTTTAAGCGAGCACCAAAGTTTTGCGTCTTATTATAGTCTTGATATGCGTCTGTAATTGGATTATAGCCAGTATCTTTCAACCCACTAACTTGCTTGAATGTCTCATCCAAAGCATAGCTAATGGTACGAAGACTAGTCAACTGACCGTTTTCATCAACCAACTGTGTATAAGGCTTCACGTATGAAGAATAATTGGTTAAAGTCTGCCATGATGTATTTGGAGAAGTTGCTCTTGAATATTTCAAGTTTGCAGCCACACCTACAGTTAAGAACTTATATGGTTTCCAAGTATTTTTGAAATCGACAATAAGTCTATTGTTCTTGGTGTTGATGAATGATTCACGTTCATTCGTATAGTTTACAGCCAAGTTGTAAGTAACGTCATCATTACCACCACTGATAGATACATTATGCATCTGCTGGAAAGCTGTACGGAACATATACTTCTTCATCTGAGCAAGGAAGTTATTATTTCTCAACTTGCTAATGCCCTGATTAAATTCATCTTCAGACATCATACCAGACTTGCGAGCTATCAGCATATACTCAACATCAGACAAATCAGTAGATTTCAGAGAAAGCGTATAGTCACTATTATCCTGATTATACAAGTCAAGCTCTGCATCTATATAATCTGAAGCATTAGCCATGTGCAAGTAATCCAAATCTGGCTTAGGCTCAAACTTGAACGTACCTTGATAGCTAACTTTTGTTTTTCCCTTAGAACCACCCTTTGTTGTTACAACAATAACACCATTGGCAGAACGAGAACCATAAATAGATGCTGCAACACCATCCTTCAAGACGGTGACATTCTCAATATTTTCTGGGTTCAAATCGCTAAGATCCCCTTCAGTAGGATAACCATCAACAACCAAAAGAGGCTTTGTTTCAGCATTCAATGTGGAAATACCACGAATAGAGATATTGCCATCCTTATCCAATACGACACCTGCAACCTGTCCTTCTATAACATTCTTTAAATCAGAATTTAGTTTTGATTCCAATTGTTTGCTAGTAATAGAGCCAAAAGAACCTGTGGCTCTTTCCTTTGAAATTGTCTGATAACCAGTTACAACAACCTCATCCAACAAATGATTGTCGTCATTCAATGTCAAAGTGATGTTTCTAGCATCCTTACGACAATTTACGTAATAAGAAGTTGGCTTCATACCAAGGAAAGAAACCAAGAGAGTTTCGCCTTTTCCTTTGTCAAGATTGATATTAAAGTTTCCCTCACTATCTGTTATGGTACCTACTCCCTTTTTCCCTTGTATGGTAACAGTAGCAGCAGGAATTGGTTCACCATTGCTATCCAAGACCTTACCAGAGATAAGAACCTTATTAGTAGAATGATTACTAGAAGATACTTTTATAGAAATCGTTCCATTATTTCTAACATAACTAACTGGCAGTCCTGCCAATACTTGATTCAATGCATCAGTAAGGTTATTCGCCTTTACTTTTGCATTTACCTTGTAAGACGCAAGATCTTCATAAGAAAAAACAATCTTAGTATTAAATCTCTCTTCCAACTGTTTCAAAACCGTGGTAAGCGGCTTTGAATTGATTACTTGCTCATACTTCACACCATTGGTCTGCGCAATGGCATAAGTACCATTGTAACCAGACAGCATCAATGCTAAGCATGTAGAAAATAGAAGTCTCTTCTTTCTCATAACAGCATATTTAGTATATTATTAAAATTGATAAACTCTCTCTTAATAGAATTAAGTTATGCCACTATGACGTGCCATTTTTCAAACAGGGCACCCTAATTGATAGAAATTTCAAGAAAAAACTTTCATTTTGTAAGAATTATATATAAAATATCAATAATTAAGCAAACAAAGTGATAACATCAACATTATTTTACTCTATCACTATCGTATTATCTTTCACCTTCACATTGATATCAGAGGAGGCATTGAGAATTTTCAAGGCTTCATCCAAGCTACCCTTCATATTGCACATATAATGGAAATGCTTGTTGAGCAACTGCTCGTCTCGACAGACCACATTCACATTATACACCCTACCCAACTGCTGCAATATCGTGCGAAGGGAAGCATTGTCGAAATACAAAATGCCGTCCTTCCAACTGGTGAAGTCCTTGGGATTCACATTCTGCACCATCACACTGCCATGCTCGACATAGGCATCCTGATTAGGAGTAATCGTTACCTTATTACTATTTAAGGATACTTCCACTGAACCTCTTACCAAGGTGACATGCACATCCTCATTGTCATAACAACGCAGGTTGAACTCCGTACCCAACACCTTGGTTGCTACAGAATTAGTCTTGATGACAAAAGGCAACGAAGCATCGTGATGCACCTTGAAATATCCCTCGCCGCAAAACTCCACATTACGGTTGTCCTTACCAAAATTCTCTGCATACTTCAAGACGCTCTTCGCATTGAGAAAAACCTCTGTGCCATCAGGCAAGATGACATTCTTCTGCTCGCCTGCAGCTATCGTTATCATATTATAAACGATATGGGTACGACAGTCTTTCTCTTTGACAACTATTGGTGCTTCTACATTCGTAGAAACGGAATCCCCGGCAACAGCAACCTGCTGTCGGCTTGCCCTCTTAGACTCTTGACCCGTCCATAAGAACAATAGCAAGGTTACTGCGGCAGCTCCAGCCATCACATACTTGAGGATAGAATACCACCGAGCATGAGACTCATTGTCGTCCTCCTCACTAGCAATTCTTGCAGATGGCTGAGTATCTCCAAAGAGATGCGTTTGCTCAAATTGGCTCCAAGCTGCATCTACATCTGGGGCTAATCCAGCCTTTCGATTGATGGCTTCATCCAGATCATTGATATCGCACAAGAAATCCATGCCCTCCTCATCTCTGAGCAGTGCTTCCAAACAATCTTCCTGACACATGGGACCATCGAGACTGTCTAAGACTTGTTGTTGAATATTCTGGTCTTCCATCGTTTCTTTTTAGTATTTATAAAACGAACTTACTTGAAAATACGACACCTTATTTTCTTTATAATTAGTTACAATACGTTAAGTTTGGTAAAACTAATGAGCTTTAAACTTTTGCCGCATGTAACTCAGGGCTTGCATGATGTGCTTCTTGACCGCACTTTCACTGATGCCCAACTCCTCGGCTACTTCCCGATATTTCTTACGCTGTACATAGCACATCGTCACTATCTGCTGGGTACGTGGAGTCAACTCGTCCAAGGAACGCATGATGGTTTGTATCTTCTCTTCATGCAAATCCACCTCTTCGGGATTGAAACTTTGCTTGCCAACCGCCATTACGCTCGCCTGCACATATCGACTACGGATGTTTTGCTTTCGGATATAGTCGAGACAGACATTTTTCACCGCCGTCAAGAGATAAGAAGACAACTTGTCCACGTCGCTATCTTGCAATCGACGCCAAACCAGTTCGAAAGCATCAGCAACAACATCCTTGCTTGCCTCGTCATCATGCAAAATGCGCAAGGCAAGATAGTAGGCTTTGCCATAGTTGTCCCTAAATAATTGTTCGAAACTAGCTTTGTCCATTCTCTTCTTATCTTCACTCTCTACAATGGAGACTTGTCCATTGCCAAATAAAAGTACAGCCTTGCTCTATTTCGAAATAAAACAAGGCTGCACACGATATAAAACTTCGTAAGTTATTTCACCTGTGAAGTAACAGGATTTCTCACTCCCTTCATGCCAATCAAGAATGCCTTTGCACTACCAAACTTCAAGAACATATCCAAGCGTACTGGAATATGGTTTTCATCATCGGTGACATAGAAATCCACGATACGCTTGTACTTACCATCCTCATACTCCATATAGGAAAGGCGCAAACAGCGATATTTCACGCCATTGTCTGCCTTGATAGTTTCCTTACCAGAAAATCTTATTTGGGCTGGTGTCCTGCCATTTCCATCGACGATAGGGAATTTGACGACATAACCCTTCTTCCAATTGGTAGGGTCGAAGCTACGGGCACGGAGAAAGATACTCAACATATCATATACGCAGTCATCGTAACTGGCATTCTTCCAATGTTGAGTTCCATCATGCTTCTGGCGGTGCATCTTGACATGGCACCTGCCGCCAGAATAGCTATAGAAATCCTCATCCACCGTATATCGCTTGCCTTCACGAGCACCCTTTCTGAAATAGATAGGTGCCATATCGGTACCCACATAGCAAAGCAGCGTATCACGAAGCACGAAGAAATCATCCACCTTCTTGTTGCCACGTGTCACTAGAGACGTACGATAAGCAGGCCTGCCATTCTTGGTAGTCTGAACGATAGACATACTGGCTGTACCCGCCTTGACCCATACAAACTTCCAGTTGTAGTACAAGTTATAAGTGAGAAACTCACCCGACTTGAAAGCCGTATTACGGAAAGTACACTGAGCCGACACCGTAGTGCTGACCATCAGCAGTAAAACTGCTATCCACAATGACTTGATTCTTTTCATAACTCTTATAATTTAGGAATGTACTGTATGCCAAGTTTCTTGGCACGCTGCTCATTCTGGTTCTTAACTTTCTTCTCCTTGTCAGGCTTCTGCTTGGTGATGGCAGCAGGCTTCTGACGAGACAAAGGCGTACTCTTAGGGTCCCAAGACTCTGTGATGTCCCACTTAGCCTTGCATTCTATGAAGTTAGGATAATAATATACATCCTCTGCTTGCTGGTCTTTATCGTAATCGCCCGTATCCCACTTGCCATTATTGTTCTTATCCACTATCAAGCGCATGTAGTACTTCTCTGGCTTCAGATAGTAGAACTCAGCTACACCATTGGAAGCCTTCACTTCCTTGATAACTTGGTCTTGTGCATTGAGCAACTGTACGAGCAATGGCTCATCCTCCAAACTGGTGATGTTGACCAAGAGCGTGCCATATTCATCGAGCGATGATACCTTAAATCCTTGCTTGATGGCTTTCGATGCCAATCCATAGATGTCTTGGAAGGCTGCGGAATCTACTTCCAAACTATATTCGATGTCTGGTCGCCACTCTCCTCTCAATTCATATTCCCTATTTCGATTGGCTATCGGCTGGAAGTCAAATGCCGCTCGATACCATAGGGTATCATGCTTAGCATACAAGTGGATGGCTGATGTATCTGCCTTGGCTAAAGGCGTAGGGAAGGTAAACCGCACATTCTTGTCGGGATCCAACTGAGATGACACGCCCACCTGTACCTGCAATGGTTTGACAGGCATAATGGAGTCGTATGGTTCACCTTTCTTCTTCAGTTTCTCTTGTTTCTTGGTCCAGTCCTCCAATTCCTTATCCAACTGCTTCTTGCGCTTGGCGTATGGCTGCTTGGACAACAATTCCAAGGTATCTAGTTTATCAACCAAAATTCCCGTACTATCTGTCATGCGATATGCCAGTTCCAATCGCAAGGTATCTTGGTTGACCAAAGCTGTATCTCTCAACCAATAAGTTACCGTATCCTTCTTCTCCGTTGGCTCTATGACGAAAGCATCTTTCTCATCGAAATTCAATCCCTTGATAGTTGGTAAGATCGAGTCGCCGTAACTGAAGAAAAGTGAGAAGTTGTTGGCATCCTTACGCTCCGACTTTAGGAAGAAGCGATCGGTCTGCATCTCCGTGAAAGCCTTCAGTACGATGTCATCAGGCAAGAAGTGAGTATATTTTACTTGGTCGATAGACTTGATATGAAGGGAATCGACCCAAGTAGTATCTTGACGAACATCGGGCTTGGAAGATGGTACGATAATGTCATGGCAAAAAGCCAATTTCTCGCTTTTCTGATTGAACATATAGTTGCCATCCATATCCTGGAGAGCATAGATACGATAAGAACCGGGCGCTATGCCCTTGATGACAAAGCGACCACGACTATCTGTACGACTCACACGAAGCATTGGCTTCGTCTTGAAGGCAGAATCGGCTTGGTCACTATACAAGCCCACCAAGATACCCTTGATAGGTTCCAAGTTTTCCGACTCCAATACATAACCAGAAACTTCCAGGGTATCAATTGCCTCACCTGTAGAAAAACTATAGGTGAAGTTACCCATCGGATTGTTCTCATTGTTATCACTGATAGCATCAGAAAAGTCGATGGTATAAGTTGTGTTCGGCTTCAGGGAATCAACCAGAGAGACCGTGATTTTCTTGCCTGCAGTCTTGATTTCCGGTGTTTCTAATTGTGGAGGAGACACGACCACCTTCTCTGAAGGGTTATCAAGTTTGATAAACTCATCGAAATAGATGTTCACCTTCTTGCTCTTCACATTGATTCCACCATCGGCAGGATCTGCTCCGATTACCTTAGGAGGTGTCTCATCATACCAACCGCCATCAGGCTGTCCCATCTTGGCACAAGAAGCCAGCAACAGAAAAGCAAGCAGATAGAGAGGAACCAACAACGAGTTTTCCCTCTTCATCTTGTACATTGAAAAACGATTCAAAAACTTTCTCATGAATACTTACCTTTCTGCTTTATCTCATTAAAGAGATATGATACATTATTATATATATACTCATATTAGTTCATCTGTAGCATCTCATCGATATTCTTTCGACTATTGCTCAGACGAGGTATCTTATGCTGACCACCCAACTTGCCCTTGCTCTTAAGCCAATCATTGAAGAGGTTAGGACGAGCCTTGACAATCTCCAGGTGCTGGAGTGTCACATCATGGAAGCGCTTAGCCTCATAGTCACTGTTGATTTCCTGCAATCGCTTGTCGAGCAAGGAAGCAAACTCATCCAAATTTTCCGGTTCCTTGGAGAACTCTATCAACCATTGGTGACGGCACTTGGCATTGCTGTCCATATAGACAGGAGCCGCTGTATATTCAGCCACTTGCGCACCGGTCTTCTCACAAGCATAGTGCAATCCCTTCTCGGCATTGTCCATAATCAATTCCTCTCCAAAGGCATTGATGAAGTACTTGGTACGTCCAGTGATAATAAACTTATATGGATTCTTGCTTGTAAACATCACTGTATCTCCAATGAGATAACGCCACAAGCCGCAAGAAGTGGTGATGACCATCGCATAGTTCTTGCCCACCTCGATACCCTGCAAAGGCACTATCGTAGGATTGTCGGTACCAAACTCATCCATCGGGATAAACTCATAGAAGACATCATAGTCTATCATGAGCGACATCGCTGGGTCGCTAGGATCGTCTTGAAGTCCGAAGAATCCCTCGCTGGCATTATAAGTTTCCATATAGTGCATACTTGGCGAAGTGATGAGCTGCTCATACTGCTTGCGATAAGGAGTGAATGCGATGCCACCATGGAAGAAAACTTCCAAGTTAGGCCATACTTCCTCTAAATGCTTCTTGCCAGAGAGTTCCATGACACGTACCAATACGCTGAGCATCCAACTAGGAACACCCGAAATATTGGTCACGTTCTTATTCATCGTCTCACGGGCAATGCGATCACGCTTCACCTCAAAGTCACTCAGAAGAGCGGTTTGCTTCTTAGGTACACGCACCATATTGGCAAGAGGATTGATATTCTCGATGAGAATGGCACTCAAGTCGCCGACCAAACTGCCAGATACATTGTAGTTAGGTGAATGGCTACCACCGAGTATCAAACTCTTTCCATCGAAAATCTTGCTTTTCGGATTGTTACGAAGATAATAAGCCACGGCATCGAATCCACCTTTATAGTGAATACCATGCAAGCCATCATGAGAAACAGGTATGAACTTACTCTTGTCATTGGTAGTACCAGACGACTTAGCATACCATTTCACGGTTCCAGGCCAGAGAACATCCTGCTCTCCGTGGCGCATACGGTCGATATCCCCTTTCAGTTCCTCATAGGAATTGACAGGTACATTTTTAGCGAATTTCTCGTAACTATCAGTCGTATTTAGTAGATGCTTAACGCCATATTCTGTATTTTTGCCCTTATTGATAAGGTGCATGAGTACTTTATGCTGCATATGTTCTGCATCATAAAGATACTTCTCCAATTCCTTCTGGCGAGGTTTGAAGACGTTGCTTACTATACTTGTTAAACTCATATATGATATTAATATCTTTTGAGTTGCAAAATTAACCTAAACTTTTCACATAGAGAAAGTTTTTACTATTTTTAATATTAAATATATGCCTTTCAAAAGAAAAGAAGAATGACTAAGGCTCGGAATTCGCACTTTTTATTCGTAATATAGCTTATTTTTCTTCAAGTCAATATAAAAATTCCCTTTAAAGAACGAACCATTGATACTACCAAAACTGTTTTTAATAGAGATATTTTTCATGATAGGAATAAAATGATTAGGAAAGTACTTAGTACCTATCTTTAACTTATCATATCTGATAGCTTTATAGCTATCCAAATAGTCATTATAAACATCTATCAGTTTCACCTTCGTTTGTTTGCAAAACTCATCCAGATACTTACTTGGATAAAACTCTATCAACTCTGCATTACTCAGATACAGCCTCATGTTTCCTTCCAAGTTCCACATTTTTCCATCCTGTCGGATAGTTATTGGCACCTTTATTACAATTGAAGGATAGACAGAAAGGATGTCAAACTTGCTTAACTTTGTAGTATCCACGGCATTCATATCCACAAATGCCAACTTTTGCTTGGTAAAATTAATATTGATAACGTTCTTGGTCGAGTCGGAAATGTTGAAGAGATTCTGCACTGTGAGTTCCGCATTAAACGGATAAGAGTTTTCCAACACAAAAATATTGCCCACAAAGCAAATATCTCCCACATTAAATTTTCCCACAAAAATATTCTTCACAAGATACTTTTTTCTAAAACATTCTATAGACCGCACCTTCAACTTGGACTTTGCAAAAGAGTGGTCAGGAAACATTTCATTGAAGTCATGCTCCTTGATATAAAAACCAGCATCTCCAGTAGTTATCAAAATATCATTAAGTTTCGTGCCATTGATTGGCGCACTTATATAATACCAGCTTTTCTTAGATTCTTTCTGATACACTCTAAACTCTGTCTGTGCCTTCAGGCATATGCTGAACAAACAGACTAACAATAACATAATACTGCGCATAGTTGATATGATTTTAATTAGTAATATTATTAAAATGGGAAATTATTCCTTTTAGTATAAATTTATCTATAAAGCTACAAATTTTTATCTTTCAAAATATCATATAAAGCTAGATAACGATATTTAAAAACTAAAAGATAAAACTCTTGAATATACGCAAAATACTCATTATTCGCTTTAAGCTCTGAAGATTTGATTCGCAAATACTGGTCAGAATTTATTCTTCCTATATTAACCTGCTGTTTTACTAACATCTTCTCTTGTTTTAATAAGTCCAAAGTTTTTCTTTGGTTAGAAATAATACCTGCGAGTTGTGAAATATAAGCCAATTCACTCATAATACTTTGGATATAACGTTCTTTTGAAGCCTTATATTTATCATCAAGTAACTCCATTCTAAGTTTTTCCATTTTCAGTTTAAACGATGATATTTTACCATCATATATGGGCATAGATATAGACAATGAAATAAGGCTACTTTCAAGTTTATCTTTATAAGCATCTGTAAAATTTTGAAACTGCGAGTTTATTCCTCCTCCTACTTCTATCTCTACAGAAGGGCTCATTGTACTTTTTTGTTTTTGAACTATCATCTGTTGAGATAAACTCTCACTTTTTTTTACTAAATCCACATTATATTTTAGAACATTTTCTAAGATTTTCTCTTTATCAAAACTTTGAAAAAATGAAGGAAAATCATTTTCAGAAAAAGCCACGATTAAATTACTACTATCATTCAATAGCAAAGTCAAATTATTTTGGGCATCTTGTAACGCCTTTCTATTTTGAATAGCATTTTTCTCTTTAAGTAAATCGACTTCTACCTCTATAAGATTTGCTTTTGAAATTCTATTTTGTTGGTATAAAGACTCAGCCCGGTTATAGACGAACTTTGCTAAATCATAGTTTTGTTGAATAAGTTCTATTCTTTTCTGTGCACATAACAAAGAGAAAAAAGCATCTACAACTTTGAATTTTATCTTTTCTATATTTTGCCGATGTTGTATATTTTCTAAGACTTTATCTGCCTCATCTTTTCTTTTCAACCATTTATATTCATTGTAGCCACCAATAGTCTGCTTATATGAAATCTTACCAATATTATAATAATAGGCGTATGTTTTAGCTGTATTATTCAAATTATCCAAACGTGAAAGGCTTGATTTAAAAGTCAACCATCCACCAGTAAAAGGAACTAATTGCCTAATACCTAAAGATAACTCTGAATTTGCATAAGTCCTACTTCGATAAACATATGAACCATCATTTTGCGATACCATACTTATTGACTTTTCATAACTTGGCACGGATGCATGAAGACTGATTTGGGGTAAGACCTGAGAATGGAAAGTTTTATGAGTAAGTTGCTTAATAGAAGTCTCTCGCATTTCTTGTAAATACTCACTAGTATTCTCTACTCGACTTAATGCCTCCCCTAATGTATAATAAACATCTTGAGCTAAAGCAGAAATAGCACCCAATAGTAACAATACAGAAACAGATACTCTCAACATATAACTTTAAAATAAATACAGTTCACACTCACAAGAATGCAAGCATGAACTGTAAAACTAACAAACTATGCATTATACTTTCTAATCACAGTTAGACAGATATAATTTCTTATAATGACAAATACAAATCTATTATCTAATCCAAATTCTCCCTTTCTCTTTAGAATGCTTCTTTAATTTTTCCGATTCTTCATTATATTTTTGTATAAAAGTATGAAGTTGCTTTTGAGACTTTGTTTTAATTAGTATCAAACCACCCATCCGAGGATAGAAATACTTTAATATTTTCGGGTCTTTCACTATATCTACAGACTCAATATCATCTTTAGAAATGCTATCTAAAGATTGAACTTCAATCCCATCAACCAAAAAGACAGGGATATCAAAAGAAGACGAATCTTTCGAATTTTGAGCAAAAGAAGATTGGCATATGAATTTTGTACTATATTTTTTTATTTGTACAAGTGACATTGGGAAAGAGGCATTTATATAACCACCAGCAAGATTGCTATCAACTACAAGAGGTTGCCTCAATAGAATTTTATTAATTTCTCGCATTTGGAAATTAGAAAAACAATCAACAACCTTGCGATTAATAGAGTAGTATAAATCAACAAATTCTCCAGTGGCAGGGTTTATACGATAATTACATATTAAAGGTACAACTCCTACATGAATAAAGTTGTTTAGCTCTTCCTTTGAAAATAATGGAATTATACTATCCATGGCTGACATCATTTGATTATTTATCATATTGACATATTCTTTAACTTGCCAAGGTTCTAATAATCTAGCTTTTTTATCAGCAACACCATCTTTGACTGCATTTTTAGATAGTACTCTAACTTTAATACGAGATTTTTGCACATCGTATTTTCCTTCCCAACATACAGAATCTGTACCAGAAGAAACGGTTGTCCCTTCTCTTTTCAAATCTACACCTTGGGCATAGAGATTGCACACTCCTAATATGGCTATAAAGACTAAATTTAATAGTTTTTTCATTTTTTATTCTTTTGGTTTATGCAAAAAAACAAAATAAAAGGTTAGACTAGCCCAACTTTTCGTTAAATAAATTTAAGTAGCTGATTATAATCAGCTACTTAAATTTTACAGACCTAAAAAATCAAAGAAATCATCCCAACTCCACTCATAATCAGATTCTAACTCATCATTGTAGCCATCTATATCCTTATGTGCATCTTGAAAATCTTGGAACCAATTCATAATGTTCTCCTTAAAATACTCCCTATCAAATGTATCTCTATCATCAAAACAATTAATGACAAAATCTCTCCATTCATTAGCTTTATCTTCGGAATCGATATCTAATGTTGCGCCAAAGCCATGACCACCATTTTTAAGCATGTCAGCATAATCAGCAATATCCCCTAATGCTTTCTCTTGAAATTCCTCTGCAGAGCGAGAATTGCCATCAAGTATTCCCATCGCATCTTGTGCTGCATGGATTAACTCTCTTGTTATTACATTTGCATCAGTACTTGACGTTGTTATAGTTTTATTTTCTGAATTATAAGACGCTGGTCCATTATGAGAATTTTTGAAATTAGGATCGTAAACAATCGTCACATTACCTTCTTTTATAAACTTTTGGACATTCTCTGGAAGTTTCCCTATTGTTTTCTCCAATTCCTTAGGTATGTCATCTTTTTCTTTATCGTCCTGGCCATTATCAGAGTCATTATCATTGCTACTTCCATCATTCTCCAAATCATCATCCCATCCCTTGTCTTGTGGATCATTTGGGTTCTCCGTTTCGTCACGCTCAGTATCTGGCAGGGAATCTGGTCTTTCTCCTATAATGACGACTTCCTGAATGTCATTAATACGCTCATCATCGTAATAGCCATCACCACCCATAAGCTGCTTACAGGTCAGAACATCCAAAGTTGGAATGGATAGTTCTAATTCTTTTAATGTTTTTCTCATTTTCTTAAAATTTTATGTTATTAAAAAGTTCAATATGTTTATTCTTATAACTCTTGAATTTTATCTTTACTCGAGTACCATCTTCATAATAAGCGACATAACCTTCTTCATTAGGCATATCTTGTTTCTCCAAATCCTTGATATGGTCATGCTGCTGATAATGTTTAACATTAGGGAAATTCAAATCTGCCAGACGGTGGAATAAAACATCACAAAGATTGTTATTGTCATAAGCTCCTATCAAAAACAAATCCTCAATTTCACCATAATCGACAACATGCTTGTCACGAGGTGTTATGATTTCAAAGAAATAAGTATAACTTTTGCTCATTTTGGGAATTTCGCTTGAGTACTTTGAATACAACAAAGAAGTTCCTATAATGGCTTGTTTAGACGTAAAAGAACCACGAGTAGCTATAAATGGAAAATCAGCTAACCAATACAATATTCCCAAAGCACCGTCTTTCTTCTCGTATAGTTCAAAATGCTTGTTTCCATGAGGTACAAAATAATGATAAAGTTGATTTCTCTCGAAAAATTTCTTCATTGGACGAAACAGAATATGATTATCGTTATCCACTATCAAACCACGACACCACATAGTTACCTCATCCCAATATTGTTTTCATTTACAAAGATGGGTATAATTCAAGATGCTCATCCTAGCCTCATAATGCTCTTCTTTACAAATATATCCACTCATGATTAGCCATTCAACATATCGTCTAGACAATACTTTTGGATTCAAATGCAACAAAACAGACAATTGAGACAATTGAAGATGCTGCTCAGCATCTTGGTAATCATAGAAACGACAATCTAATATTTCTTCTTTATCCAAAAAACATAGTCTGGGTTCCTCAAATAAAAGAACAACATAATATATGATTCGACGAGAATAATTTACGGACTCGATGTTCATTAAATATGGCTTACGCAAACAAGACTTTTGTATCGCAAGACCTGTTTCTTCATAAGTTTCCCTAATAGCAGCATCTATAGGCTTTTCATTCTTTCTTATCAAACCTTTAGGAATAGACAAATGACACCCTTCTATATCATCCTTTTGACGAACAAGAAGAATTCTACTATTACACAAAACAACAATACCTGCGGACAAGTGTTTCATTTAAGATAACGTTTTTTCCAATTTATAACAGAAGTCTCATAACTATTTGGTGTACTCATCCTTTCATCAATATCAAATACCTCAATAGCTTTAGAAAATTCAGCATTATAATCTATATTAGTACCTTTTTCACTATCTTCAACTATTCTGTTTTTAACATCTTGTAGCCAGTTTTCAAATCCCATCATATAGAAATAGCTTGGCACGTTTTGCAAAATCGAATTTAATTTAAAATCTTTATTCTGCAAGGCTTTGCATACGTCATTACGCGATATAGACATTACAGGGACTTTGAGAATTTGGCGTAATTCTTTTACTTTCAGATAAAGTTTTCTATCATAATTCAATATAGAATCAAGAATACGATGTGCCTCTTGATACCATGGAAACTTGAGTTTTATCATATTACCATTCGCAAGATAAATAACAAAACCCTCATGATTGGGAAGGTTTAAAGATATAAGTTCATTAAAATCAATAATGTGCCCATATTCTTTTGTGTAATCTTTTGCCATTGGAAATCCTATATCCTCAATATCACAAGGCTTTCCTGTCTTTTTATTAACCTTACCTATCAAAAATAAATCTCTAGTAGATCCATAATCTATCAAAACATTCGATTCAGGATAAACAGCCTCAAATATATAAGTATAGTTACGATCAAATCGCTGAAATACGTGCTTGTATTTATCATATAGAATCTTTGTAGCTTCCACAGCCTTGGGATTTGTAAATGAACGCTGTGTTGCTAAATAGGGTTGATTGTTAATCCAATATAACGTACACATCGTACCATTGCCTTATGATAAAGTAAATCATAACGCATTCTTTGAGCTTTAGTAAATTTCGACCATTCAGGTTTTAAAGCATCCAGCATTTTTATAGCTATCTGGGCAGAATCGTCTGCTATATCCATGATACTATCAGCCTTACTCAGCTGTTGATCATAGGCTTTATTACCAGTACATGACAGTAGCATTGATAATAAAATAAAAATAATACTTCTTTCCATAACATTTATATATTTCTGCACCAAAGATACATGTAATATAAAGCCTCAGATAAAATGCTTCCATTTTCATCTGAGGCTTTATCAATATATTCTTCTTTCCTGCCCTATTCCTCTGCAAATGCAGCGGCTTCGGCAGCAGCGATGATGTCCTCACGGCTCTGTATCTTAGGCTGTGCGGAAATATCGCTCAAATCAAATTCATCTTCTTCCTGTGAATCGGTTGTCTCGACAGTATTTACCTTCTTGACAGCCCTATCCTCGAAAACCTCTTCCTTGAAGACATTCTCATGCTTCTCCGGTTCTTTAGTTTCCGTATTCTGAGAGATAATGAAGTCGTCCTTCACCTCAGTATCAGGAACATTCTCCACAGGTTCCTCTTCCATCTTGGTTCTATCAGCTTTGGCAGAGAAGACAGCATCTATATACTGTGGTTTCTTGCGCAACTGTTCGAGGGTCAGCTTAGAGGCTACTTGCTGGCTTTCCTTCTTGGAATAGCCCTTGCCTGTTCCACCTTCCAAACCTTCTATCACCACTTTATATGTAAAGACAGGACTTCCATTCTTGTCTTTCTGCTGATCCAACAGGACAAACTCTAGCTTCACACGATTTTTCTGACTCCATTCGATCAGTTTGCTCTTGAAATTCACTTCCTTGTAAGCCACCTTATCGATGTTTATCATTTGTGTCAGAATGCGTTTCTGCATAAAATACATGCAAGCATCATAACCGCGGTCCAAGTAAACGGCTCCAACCAAAGCTTCGAAAGCATTTCCTCCCATGTAGCTATTATGAGAAGAACTGTGTCCGTTAGATAAAATCAGCTGGTTGATACCCATCTCCTGAGCCAACTTGTTGAGCGTGTCTCGTTGCACCAACTTGCTACGAGTATTGGTGAGGAATCCCTCTCGCTTACCAGGGAAATGCTGATAAACGATGTCTCCCACGACAGCATCCAAAACGGCATCGCCTAAGAACTCCAGTCGCTCATTGTTAACAGGCTTTCCTTTGGCATTGCGATGCATAATGCTCTTATGCAAAAGCGCCATCTTGTAATAACTGATGTCGTGAGGATAAAAACCAAGAATCTGGTACAAAGACAAATAAAGCTCTTTATCCTTTCGGAAAGAGAGCTTTATTCTATCTATAAAATTATTCAGCATACTTCTTGAATACTACACAACAGTTGTGACCACCGAATCCGAAAGTATTGCTCAATGCAGCACGAACCTCACGCTTCTGAGCTTTGTTGAAGGTAAAGTTCAAGTTGTAATCGAGCTCTGGATCCTCATCACCCTCTTCGTGGTTGATAGTAGGAGGAACGATGTCGTTCTTCACACTAAGAACACAAGCCATAGCCTCTACTGCACCAGCAGCACCGAGGAGGTGACCAGTCATAGACTTGGTAGAACTGATGTTGAGCTTGTAAGCAGCATCACCGAAGACTGCCTTGATAGCCTTAGCCTCAGAGATATCACCTACGTGAGTAGATGTACCATGAACATTGATGTAGTCAATGTCCTCAGGCTTGAGGTTAGCATCCTGAAGAGCGCGCTCCATAACGAGCTTAGCACCGAGACCTTCTGGATGAGAAGCAGTGATATGATAAGCGTCGGCACTCTCGCCCTCACCTACCATCTCAGCATAAATCTTCGCACCACGAGCCTTAGCGTGCTCAAGCTCCTCAAGAATCAAGCAGCCAGCACCCTCGCCCATGATAAATCCATCACGGCTTGCGCTGAATGGACGTGAAGCATGCTCAGGGTCATCATTACGAGTTGACAATGCGTGCATGGCATTGAAACCACCTACACCACAAGCACAGATAGCTGCCTCGGCACCACCACTAACGATGATGTTAGCCTTGCCCAAACGGATCAAGTTGAAGGCATCAGCCAAGGCATTGCTAGAAGAAGCGCAAGCAGATGTAGTAGTGTAGTTTGGTCCGTGGAATCCGAAGTGGATAGAAATCTGACCAGAAGCGATATCAGCGATCATCTTAGGGATGAAGAATGGATTGAATTTAGGACCATTCTCCTCGTGAGTAGCGAAGTACTTCACCTCATCCTCGAATGTCTTGATACCACCAATACCTACACCAAATACAACACCAACATTGTTCAAGTCTTCTGTCTCAAGATCAATGTTTGCATCCTTTACACCCTGCATAGCAGCAATCATAGCCAACTGAGTGTAACGATCGAGCTTGCGAGCTTCCTTACGATCAATCCATTCATTAATGTTCAGGTCTTTTACCTCGCAAGCGAACTTGGTCTTGAAATTTGTTGTATCGAAATGAGTAATAGGGGCAGCACCACTCTTACCAGCGAGCAAGTTCTCCCAAGTTTCCTCTGGAGTGTTACCTACTGGAGTCACAGCACCGAGACCTGTTACTACAACTCTCTTTAATTCCATTTAGTATAGATTAGTGCTAAATTATTTAGCGTTCTCCTCGATATAAGCGATAGCGTCACCTACAGTTGCAATCTTCTCAGCCTTATCGTCTGGGATAGAGATAGAGAACTCCTTCTCGAACTCCATGATCAACTCTACAGTGTCCAAAGAATCAGCACCGAGGTCGTTTGTGAAGCTTGCCTCTGGCTTAACTTCTGCCTCATCAACACCCAACTTATCAACGATAATGTCCTTTACTTTGCTTTCAATTTCTGACATAATTGTAACTTTTAAAATGTTTATAAATTAATTTCTAATTAAAAATTCGAGTGCAAAGGAACACTTTTTTTTTCATATAAGCAAACTTTTTGAGCAAAAATATGCAATTTGGTGCACAAAGACCCCTATTTTGTGCACTTTTTTCGCCTTTTTTCCTATTTTTAGTTGGTAATTTGCAATATTTTAGTTACTTTTGTGCACTAGTTCAACTAATAATAAAAGTGATATGACATTTACACAAAAAGCCAACGAGATTTTCAATCAAGCGATCAATGACTATCATGTGACTGATAACATTGATACACCTATCAATAATCCTTTTGACGAAGGTACAATCGAGAACCGTCTCTACTTGAAATGTTGGATCGACACCGTTCAATGGCATTTCGAGGACATCATACGTGATCCACAAATCGACCCAGTGGAAGCTCTCACCTTGAAACGTCGCATCGACAAGAGCAACCAGGACCGTACCGACCTCGTAGAGCAAATCGACTCCTACTTCCGTGAGAAGTATTCACAGGTGAAAGTTTTGCCTGATGCTCGCATCAATACCGAAAGTCCTGCATGGGCTGTTGACCGTCTGAGTATTCTCGCCCTCAAGATTTACCACATGAAGGAGCAGGTCAATCGCCCTGAGGCCACAGCCGAGCATAAGGCTAAGTGCCAAGCTAAACTAAACGTTCTCTTGGAACAGCAGGTTGACTTGAGTACTGCCATCGACCAACTCTTGGAAGACATTGAGGCAGGACATAAGTACATGAAGGTATATCGCCAAATGAAGATGTACAACGACCCTTCTACCAATCCTGTACTCTATAATCAGAAATAGACGATTTCCAAATCTACCAACAAACAAAAGGATAGATTTCCATAGAATATGTCATTCTCATGGAAATCTGTCCTTATATACCTTATTATATATAAAGGAACTTAAATTATGAAGACCGAGCATATTCTAGTGATAAGATTTTCAGCCATGGGAGATGTTGCCATGACTGTACCCGTCATTTATTCTTTGGCAAAGCAGTACCCTCATGTGAGAATCACTATGCTTAGCCGTCCTTTTGCTCGACCTTTCTTTGAGAACCTTGCTCCCAATGTGGGTTTCATGGAAGCTGACCTCAAGGGTGAATACAAAGGTATAAAAGGATTGAACGCTCTCTATCGCCGATTGGTGGCTAAGAAATTCACAGCCATAGCCGACTTGCATAGCGTCTTGCGCTCCAACTATCTCCGTATGCGTTTCAATCTTGGAATGTACAAGGTTGCCCACATTGATAAGCATCGCTCGGAAAAGAACAAACTGACTGCTAGCAAAAACAAACAACTGGTGCAGTTATCCACATCTTTTCAAAACTATGCTGATGTCTTTTCACGTTTGGGCTATCCTGTCAATTTGGATTTCACATCTATCTTTATGGAAGGCAAGGGGGATATCAGTTTATTGCCATCACAGATATTCACAGACAAAGCTGGAGTTATCCACTCTTCTGGGGACAAACAATCACCATGGATAGGCATTGCTCCTTTTGCTGCCCATAAGGGAAAAATATATCCTATCGACAAGATGGAAAAAGTTATCCAACAACTTATCCATACTTATCCACAAGTTCATTTATATCTTTTCGGAGGCGGAAAAGAGGAAACTGCAATCATGAATCAATGGGCAGAAACCTATCCGCAAGTCATCAATGCCTCTTCTCAACTCAACGGCTTAGCCCAGGAGCTCAACCTCATGAGTCAACTACAGTTGATGATCAGTATGGACAGTGGCAATATGCACTTGGCATCGCTAGTGAATACTCCCGTCATCAGTATTTGGGGAGCCACTCATCCTTATGCCGGCTTTATGGGATGGAACCAGGATGATGCCAACGCCGTGCAAGTATCATTACCTTGCCGACCTTGCAGCATCTATGGCAATAAGCCTTGCCTACGAGGCGATTATGCTTGCCTAAATGAAATTCAGCCAGAAGAAATCATCAACAAGGTGAAATTTATTCTTCAATAACCACATTGACTTCCAATACTCAGCATCCCATACCATTACGCCCTGCACAGTGATAGCTTACACCGTGCAGGGCGTAATGGTATGGAGTGCAAGGCGACAAGCTACGCCGTGCAGAACGTAAGCCAATGCTCTGCACAGCATCTATCCACAAAGTTGTGGAAAAGTGTATGGAAAACCCTTATCATAACTTATTCATAACTTTGTAGAAATCCACAGTTCACGATTTTGCAACTATCAAATGAGGATATCCACATAGTTATTATTCAGTTTTAAGGAAGTTTTTCACGAATTTTGATCGAAAAAAGATATAAACTTATTAACTTTGCAGCGAATTGGGGAAATGTTGATAAATCCATTAAAACATTATGAGCCAACAAGAAAGTAAAAGAACATCTTTCGAATAACTGCGTATAAGACTTGGATAACTTAATATCCAAATATTTAGGAAAATTTTTATCCACTTATCCACGGCATATCATAATCCCTATATTTTTTTAGAAATAAGAAATAAATAAAAATATAATATAAATGTTATGGTAAAAAAAGAATGGATTGAGAAAGGATACGTTGACGAACCTGTTGACGAGACCTTGGACTTGAAGAAAGAGATTCGCCGTCTCTGCGAGGAGAAGGATGCGATAATCTTGGCTCACTACTACACGGTAGGAGAGATTCAGGATATTGCCGACTTCGTGGGCGACAGTTTGGCTTTGGCTCGTAAGGCTGCTGAAACTGATGCCAAGGTGATGGTGATGTGTGGTGTTCACTTCATGGCTGAGACCTGCAAGTTGTTGAGCCCAGACAAGACTGTGTTGTGCCCAGACTTGAATGCTGGTTGCTCTCTTGCTGATAGCTGCAAGGCTGAGGACTTGAAGAAGTACAAGGAGGAGCATCCTGGTTACAAGGTGGTGAGCTATGTGAATACCACTGCTGCCGTGAAGGCGTTGACCGATTGTGTGGTGACCAGTGGTAATGCCAAGAAGGTGATAGACAGTTTCCCGCAGGACGAGAAAATCATCTTTGGACCAGATTATAACCTCGGTAACTATATCAACAGCGTGACGGGCAGAAATATGCTCCTCTGGAATGGTGGATGCCATGTGCATGAGAAATTCTCTGTAGAGGCCATCGTCAAGCTCAAGAAAGAGCATCCTGAGGCTGTGGTGATGGCTCACCTGGAGTGTAAGGCTCCGGTATTGGCTGTGGCTGATGTGAAGGGTTCTACGGCTACTATGCTCAATTATGCCAAGGAGCATCCTGAAATCAAGGAATATATCATCGCTACAGAGGCTGGTATTCTTCACGAATTGGAGCGAAATTGCCCTGATGTTACTTTCTATCCAGTTCCACCAGAGGTGAGCGAAGGTGGGGTAGGTTGCAGTTGCAATGAGTGTGAATATATGAAGATGAACACACTCAAGAAAATTTATAATGCTCTGAAATATGGTTGGCCAACCGTAGAAGTTGAGGAAAATATTGCAAAAGAGGCTGTAAAACCTATCGAAAAAATGCTCTCCCTTTCTTAAATATGGGGTAATTTTTGTATAAAAAGGTGGTGTGAATTCTCTAAAGTGGGGGTAAAATCAGATTTTACTCTATAAAAATTGATATTTCGTCTTATGTGATGGAAAATGAGTGTATCTTTGCACTAGTTAAATCAAATAGACGTTGTGAAACGTTTACATCATCTTTTACTTATACAATATATATTAGGAAAAAATGAAAAAATCGAGTTCTCAAAGTGTTGAGAATTCGATTTTTTGTTTTTATGCTTGTTTCTCCTTTATTTTCTGTTCTTATCATTTGTGAATCTCGATTATTTGTCGTATTTTTGCAGAAGATAATAAACTTAATAAAATAACTCGTATGATGAATACTAAATTTATCACTTTTCTTTTGGCTCTTATATGCAGCTTGCCAATGATGGCTAAAGTATATACCGTGACGTCACCCAACAAATCTTTGGTTGTCAACATCTCTGTGGATAAAACCCTGAAGTGGGAAATCAAGAGTGGAAAGACAGTCGTATTGTTTCCTTCTGAGATAGCACTTCAGACCGATAAGCAATGCTTGGGAAAGAATATGAAGGTGAAGAAATCATCTATATGTAATAATAAGGTGGGAAATCGCAAGTATCAGCAGTTGACACTTGGTGCTGGTGATTATGATCTGCAATTTAGAGTCTTTGACGATGCAGCAGCCTATCGTTTTATTTCAAAGAAAGTTATTAACAAGGTTATCAACGAGACTTCGGAATTTATCTTCGCTGACGATTATTCTGCTTTTGTGCCATACGTGAATGATAACAGAGGAGGGGAGCGCTGGTGTTATTCATTTGAGTCTTATTATGACGAGGCTTCTATCTCCAAGATGTATCAAGATTCCCTTGCCATCACTCCTTTGGCTGTAGGTTTGCCACAAGGCAAGAAGGCGGTTGTTATGGAAGCTGATGTGGAAAACTATCCCGGTATGTATCTTTTGAAGGGTACTGCTGCTGGTAGTTCATCTTCGTCATCCGTTCATGCCTTGCATACAGCTTTTCCTCCTTATCCTTTGAAAGAAGAGATAGGTGGATATGCTCGCTTGAATCTCGTTCCTACAGAGCGTGCCAACTATATTGCGGAAAAGGTAACGAAGTTGCCTTGGCGCATTGTACTGGTTACCCAAGAGGATAAGCAACTTATCGGAAATGACATCGCAAAGGCGTTGGGACCTCAGTGCCGTATCAAGGATACATCGTGGATAAAGCCGGGAAAAGTGGCTTGGGACTGGTGGAATAATACCAATATCACTGGTGTTGACTTCCGTGCTGGCATCAATACCGAGACTTATCAGTATTTTGTGGATTTTGCCAAGCGAAATGGACTAGAATATATCATTATTGACGAGGGATGGAGCGATCCAGAGGATTTGCTGATATTCTCCGACAAGATGGATATGGCGGGTATTATCAACTATGCCAAGCAAAATGGAGTAGGGGTTATCCTCTGGTCTTCGTGGCGCAACCTTGTTCAGCGTGGTCATAAGAAGATGGAGGAAATCATGAAACATTATGGTGACATGGGTGTCAAAGGATTCAAGGTGGATTTCTTCGACCGTGATGATCAAAAGGCAATCAATTCGGTGTATGAGGTGGCAGAATGTGCCGCCAAACATCATTTGATGCTCGACCTCCATGGAATGCGACCATTCGGCGTGCAGTGCGCTTATCCTAATATTGTGAATTTTGAGGGCGTGAAGGGCTTGGAAAATTCCAAGTGGGAGCCAAGAGTGGGGGATGGTCCTTTACACGACCAACCTCGTTATGATGTCACCATCCCATATCTCCGTGCTCTTCCTGGCGCATTCGATTATACCCCTGGGGCTATGGTGAATGCCGTTCGTTCCCAGTTCTTCGGCAACAATGACCATCCTATGAGCCAAGGTACAAGAGTTCATCAGATGGCGATGTACACTATTTTTGATGCTCCTCTGCAGATGCTTGCTGATAGTCCGACGAAGTATATGCAAAATCAGGAATGCACCGACTTCATTGCCCAAATTCCAACAGTTTATGACGAAGTTATCCCTGTGGATGGAAAACTAGGTGAATATGTGGTAGTAGCGAAGAGAAATGGAGGTAAGTGGTATCTTGCGGCGATGACCAACTGGCAGCCTCGTGACCTTACGATCGATCTTTCTACGATCAAGACTTTCAATGGAAAAGGCATCAGTGGCAAGGCGAACATTTTTGCCGATGGCATCAATGCAGATAGGGAAGCTACCGATTATAAACATACTTATCAACAGTTATCCACAACCGATAAGTTGCAGATTCATTTGGCACCAGGCGGTGGCTGGACAGCGATTGTGGAATAAAGTAATATTGTTTACACACAACAGAAATAGGGAACTCATGGATGAACATGGGTTCCCTATATATTTATGTCCATTGTCATGGAACAATGCCTAATATCTTTTTATAAAACTGTTCATAACTTTTAGCAACCTTGATATATTCATGGTGCTTGTTCACATAGAGGATGCTCTCTTTCTTCAGTTGAGGAATCCTTTCTGGGTGCAAGACGAGTTTCTCCAATTCATCATATACACTTTCATAAGATGGTAAAACATTAATGATAGGTCTCAGTTCGTTCTCTTGAAGAATCTCGTAATTCTCTGGTTCTCCACCCCCAATGCAGATGATACCTCTAGCCATTGCTTCCAAGGGATTCATGGAAGGGGTATAGCTATAGAGTTGATCTAGGATAGCATCGCTTCCATTCATCATCTCTACATATTCATGGAAGGGAATATTTTCCGCAATGCGCAGTTCTACTTTTTCGGGATACTTCTTCTTGATGGTTTGTGCGGCTTTCAACATGATGTCTGTCCCTTTGTATTCACTTCTGCTTTTGTTGATACCTATGAAGAGTTTTACCTTTTGGGGGATAGTATTGGGAATATCCTTAGGTTGTGCATAACTCTTGATGGGAAAGGGGATAAATGTTGTTTTCTGTGGAAGACTAGGTTGATAACATGCCCAATACTCATAGAGTCCTGTGACGATTCCATCACAATCTTCTGCTATCATCTTATTGAGTTTTTCCTTAGCAGTTCCTAGCCAATCCTTCTTTTCCTTGATAGCATCAACATTTGTTCGTAATTTGTCGCCTATGTTGAAATCACTGTATCTCAATGGCTTATCTTTGCAGCATACATGAACCCAATAGTAATCCATACCAAATCCACCCAATATCACCTTCTTATTATGGCGGCGAAGATAGCGATAAAATGGGAAGATACGCTCTGCCTTCAACTCCAAGAACATGGGGTTGATGAGTTGTACAATGTCATATCCACGTAGTTTATGCACAATTGTGTATAACTTTGCCAAATACATGATTCCGCCAAGTTTTCCCGGCTTTCTCACCATGTTGATATCTCGTGGATAATTCTTCCAAAAGTCTCCATTTGAGAGTACACTAACTTGATGCCCCAGCTTCCGAAGTCCATCGGCAAGTGTGGCATGCACATTACTGTATTCTCCCATTAAAAGTATCTTCATGATCTTAAAAAATGTCTTTTCCTAATATTTTTATCTCTTGATAAAGAGAAGAAGTGCGGTTCTTCCGACAAAAGTGCTTATCATCTTTCTGAACAAGGTATATTTCTTGGTATAATCCTTGTCAGGAAGAGGGTAAAGCCCATGCTGTTTTAACTCAGCAATAGCTTTATTCAAGGCTATCAGAGAGTGCTTCATGCGGATATTATTATATAGGTAGTCCATGGTAAGTTGTGCAATTCTACGACTGAGTGCTTGTCGCTCTACTATAGGGATAACATCAAGTTTTTGTTGAAGTTTCAGCAGAACTTGTAAGTTGTTGTCCATGCGAAGCTGAATTTTAGCCTTATCTGTTTGATGTAGAACAGAATGTGGATTTTCTCTATAATAATAAGCTTCCGAATCCATTTTGAAGATTCTTTCAGCTCTCAGGAAAAGTTGAGGTGTGAATTCTTCGTCTTCTCCATAAACGATGCCAGGAGTAAATTGTAGGCTACCAGATATCTGGTGTCGGAATATGTAAGACCATACTGCTCCGTGAAGATTGTAACTATTCAGATACTCTGTTCCTGATATAGGAGTAGGAAGTTCATAAGAAGTTTCTTCTGTTTTATCTTTAGCAAAATGAAAAGTCACAATATCAGGTTGATGGTATCTTACGATGTCCAAGCAATGTTCGTATGCAGCTTGTACTAGATAATCGTCGCCATCGACAAACTGAATATATTTTCCCTTAGCAATCATCATTCCATAATTGCGAGCAACGCTGACACCTTGATTCGGCTGGCGAAGATAAATGATTTGGTTCTGGTATTCAATTAAATCATTTAGAGGAGAAATGTCACTTCCGTCATCTAACAAGATGATTTCTCTCTCTCTTGCGTTAAGAGAGAGTTTGATAATACTATTTAGGCATTCCTTCAAGTAATCTAGCGGCAAGTTGTAAGTTGTGATGATAAAACTTACTAATGGTGTCTGTATATTTTGTGGATAAGTCTGTTGAGTTTGCATAAGCGATGATAACCTAAAATATTTAATAGTTTGAGTTTAATGGGGTATATAGAACTTATTTTATGAATAATTCTAAGATGATATAATAGGGGTGGATTTTGAATATATTCTCCAGTCTCTTCATTCATGAATAGCATATAATTCAATATTTTAGACATGAAGTTTTGAAGAGAATGGTTATATTTTATGATGTCATTCGTATTTTCTCCTATTTTTTCAAAAATTTTGTTTAAGGTTGTAATGTGTCCTTCGTATAGATAACATATATCTTTATTTCCGAGTTGGTTTGTAATACTCTTTGGATTCCAATAATATAGATATAAACCAATGTTGGTAACTCGTATGATAGGTGACAAGTATCTACTATTGTTATCAGGTAACAAACCTATTAAATAAGGTAATGTTGCAACATCTTCAAACGTTTTATCTATAGGAAATTGGATATTCTCAAATAGCTTTCGGTTGAAGATTTTGTTACAAGCATATGTATGCATATATGCTTGTTCTGAAAACCAATAATCTATAGGATCTTGATATTCTTTTGGTTGGAATGTAAGTAAATGTTCTTTTTGGGAATTACCTTTTCTTTCAAAAATAGGATATTCTAAAATGTCAGTATGAGGATACTTTTCAAGTTCTGTCATCAGAAGCAGTAAGGTATCTTCTTGAATCGCATCGTCACTATCAATAAATGTGATATATTCACCTTTAGAAAGTTTAATGCCTGCATTTCTAGCATCACTTAATCCACCATTTTTCTTGTGGATAACCTTGACATTTGGGTAATTTTTAGCGTATTTATCACAAATCCAGGGACAATCGTCAGGCGATTCATCGTCAACGAGAATGATTTCGTAGTCGGTGAATGACTGTTTTAAAACACTTTCCAAGCATCTTTCTAAGGTATCTTGAGTGCGATATATAGGTATAATGATACTCAATTTCATAATTGCAAAGTTACTAATAATAATTTAATTGCATCTGTTTTTATTTGTTTTTTTCCTTAGAATGATGAAAAATCCATAAATATTATGTTCTTTAGAGATAAAAGCATTATCTTTGCAATTATTTAAATTGTATAACGATAAGAATAAATGGAAATTAATAATACTATTATTACCCAAAAGTGGTTGAATGGAATTTCATATGAAGTTGCATTTTGGAATAATGTATATAGATGGTCTCATACATTTAAGGGAATGATGGAATGGTCTAACTATGATTCTGTTATACAGTTGGAGGGTTTTGATGCAAATGAATATTTATTAAAAGAAGATAATCCTAAAGTTTATGATGTTGGAGCTGGCATGAGCTATGCTGTTGGGTCTTTTTTAGACAGAGGTGATAATACTTTGGTTCCTCTAGATATTCATTATATGGATCCATTGGCTTTTCATTTTAATCATATTCTACAAAAATATAAGAAGCAACTGCCAAAAATAGAAATTGGTATGGCAGAATACCTTTCTGCCTTTATACCTAAATATACGGCATCTCTTATTACTATTCAAAATGCTCTTGATCATTCTTCTTGTCCCATCAAAGGAATTATAGAGGCACTTCTTTCTTTAAAAGAAGGTGGAGTTCTTTATCTTAATCATCACCCTAATGAGGCTGAAATGGAAAAATATAAAGGATTTCATCAGTATAATATTGACGAAAAAGAGGGAAACTTGATTATTTGGAATAAAAGGGAGAATATCAATGTGAGCCAACTTCTTAAAGATTTTGCTTCTGTCGAGATGAAAAGGATGGCTAATGGACATATTATAGCCATCATCACAAAGAATACTCTTCAAGCGACATTGCCAGAAAAACTTTCCCACTATGTAAATGATAAGCAAGACAAGTCGGAACTTTGCTGTGTACTATTGCAGTATCAGTATAATCATGCTTCTTTAAGAAGGCAGTTCCGTGAAAGTCTTGGCTTTGGAATAATTAATATGTTACAATTCTTTGCTCAAATGCTACCATGGGCAGTTAAGATGAAGTTAAAGCGTTTAATAAAGCAAGCTTAGAATATGTGATGGAATTAACATACAAGATGGATGGCTATACCTTTCTTATTGTTGTTTCATATTTACTCATTTCTTGTCTTTTGGTACGTTAAAACATCTATTCTTCTACTTATATTGCGTGTAGGGCAGCAAACCAATAGATATTTTCTATTATTATATAATAAGGTATCGTAGTGGCCTTTATCCACTTCGTATGAATCGTTTTTGTAAGCTAGTATTCTTTTATAAAAAGGTAATGAAGCAATGTCTTCCTTATTCAACAAGAGTTTGACATTTTTGGGTGTGCAATTTTGTTGAATTTGTGTAATCATTAGTTCCTTTTTCTCGTTGTATACAAGCTCATTGAGTTTGATTTGATTGTCTTTTATCTTATTGAAAATATCCTGAGGAATAAAGTATAATTGTGGCTTGTTATACAATATTTTCATACATCTTACATGGGCGTTAGTTTGTACGAATCCCTGTGCATTCTCAAATTGACCAAACTTGATAGGTTCTCTCACATAGTTATCGAATATTTCAGAGAGGAAATAATTGTCAGAAGGTCTTATTTGTGGTACTTCTACTATGGATAACTGAGGATTTTTCAGTTGTTGTTCTATAAACAATGCATTTTGGTGGTTTCTGTATGAATAAGAGAATACAATACCATATAGGCACAACATCAGAAGATTTGAGCATATAGTAATATTTTTGTCATATCGTTGTTGGCATAATTGATGAATGAGACTTGCCACAATCATCATAGCTATAAATTCTGTGTAGAATATCACTCTTGTTTCTGTCGCTCCACTTCCAAATATTGGAATGAAAGTGAAGAACCAAGTAAGATAGAGGTACTTGTATTGTTTAAAATGGCTCTTCCATACCTCTCTTTTCTTCAGATAAATCAATAAAGAAATAATGAGCATAAGATAACTTATTCTGAGATGTAGTAAGTTGACACATCCCAAAAACACCTTATTTATCAATGATAGTAACAAGCCACTATGTTCTCCTATACGGCTCATAGTTCCTGGTGACATCAAGCATATACAGGTACCCAATACATAGAATATAGTGCAATAAAAGAATGTTTTCTTTGCTATCTTCTTAAGATGTAAGGCACAATATATGATGAGAGTTAAAGAAAGAGGGACGCTAATGCCCTCATGTAGCCATCCTACGAAAAATGCTGCTATGGATAAACTGAATCTTCGTGTATTGATAGGCTTTTCTCCATACTTGTTTATGAACGCGATAAACAAAATTGTAATTGTACAGACCCAAAGGTAGTTGAACACACCAACAAAAAGCAGAAATTCATTGTGAAATCCTGGCATAAGCAAGAACAACATCACAGTGATAAGAGAGTAACTGAATAGGCTATTTCTCTTTTTCGTGATGTAGCAAGATACCATATAGATGAGGTAGCCAAAGATGATGCTGCTTATGATATTGCATAATTCTTTTCCTAAAATTCCATCAAATAGCTGTAAGATGAAGTGTACGATACTTCTACCATTCAGCACCTGATAATGGATGTATTGTGATACAAATATATCTTTGAGACTGAGTATGGGTTTTACGTATGATTCGTTGTCAATAGGCCATACAAACTTATATACTATATCGTCGCATAAAGCGATAGGACTAAGATAGCATAATATATAATATAATATGCTGATGGTCAAGATATAGAGCGTTGACTTATGGTATCTGAAAGTGTTCATACTCCTTCTTTTTCATTGATAAGATAAACAGGTCTATGTTTTGTTTCCAAAAAGATTCTTCCTAGATATTCGCCAATGATTCCCAATGAGAGGAGTTGTACACCACCAAGGAAGAGGATGACGATCATGAGCGTAGGAAAACCATGTACGGGTTCTCCTAGAATGATAGTCTTGAAGAATATGTAGCACATATATAGAAACGCTGAGCAAGACACGATGATTCCTAATAATGTGGAAAGCCTTAATGGAGCGGTAGAATAGGAAGTGATACCTTCTATCGCCAGATTGAAGAGTTTGTGATAATTGAACGATGACTTGCCTTGTTTTCTGTCTCCCTGTTCAAATTCCACTTCTTTCTTGTTGAACCCTATCCAACAGTATAGTCCTTTAGTATATCTTTGGGTTTCACGCAGTTCTTTCAAGGCATTGATACATTTTCTGTCGAGTAGTCGGAAATCACCAACATTTGGAAGAATATCTACATTAGCTATTTTCTGTAAAACTCTATAATATGTAAGCGAAAGGTTCTTTCTCAACCAGCTTTCCTTACCCCTATTTTTTCTTTTGGCATAAACATCGTCAAAGCCCTCTTCCCAAAGTGACAACATTTGGGGTATGACTTCAATAGGATGTTGTAAGTCGGCATCCATAATGACACAGCAATCTCCTTTGACATAATCGAAACCAGCCAGCATTGCATTTTCTTTACCAAAGTTGCGAGACAAGTGTATATAACAGAAACGATTATCTTTAGCACGGATTTTTTTTATCATGCTAAAGGTATTGTCTCGACTTCCGTCATCAATGAGAAGTATTTGCCATAGGTATTTGTTATGTTCATTCATAAATGATGATATATTTTGGAAAAGCGACATTAGATTGCTTTCCTCATTATAGCAAGGGATAATAATTGATACCAGTTTCATTTGATTACCTCCACATTTTCTTTGTTGATGATCCAAACACAGTCATAGTTCTTGGTTTTAACACGTTTTGCCAATTTTATGGCTTTTTTTTCCACATTAGGTGTGCGCTCCAAAGTTGTGTCTGCTAGATGGGTAGGCCATTTATAGCCCGTGATTCCCCAAACAGCTCTTCCCCATCCTACAGCTTCGTCTATAGGAACGCAAAATGATGAAAATTTAGGCATGTCATCTCGGATGAGTATGCAATATACATTATTAACAGACTTTCCTGTTTTCTTTACGATTTCCTTGGCTATTTCTTGTCCTGGCAGAGAGGTTTGCCAAGCTTTGTACCAATGATGCATATCTGTAATGACGGATGCCACAATGTAACAGAGAAATAATTTCTGTAGGCTGATACTCTTGGATCTGTATTTATTGCCCAGATAACCTATTATCAAAGACACAATACCTAAAGAGCTATAAGTATTCATAATACTCATACTAATTAGTAGATGTGGTGATGCAACGATAAACATAATAAGGATAAGCAACCATATTTGCTTTTGATGCCAGATATTCTTATTCCACCATATCCTGAATATGAAGGCACAAGATAAGATAGTAGTCAACAAGCCTAAGCATAGATTTCTGCTAGGTTTGTGAATGATAGCAATGTAATCGGCTGCAAACCATGTATAACAGGTCCAATTTACAAGTCCCTTGATTCTACTGTATAGACTGACCACATCTTCCTCATAACTGCCATTTTTCACATAGGTGGATGGTATAGTGAGGCGTATGACGGCGTATGAGATGGCTATGCCAAATCCAAACGCAAGGTCTTTCTTGAGTGTATGTTTGTCGATTTTATCAAATGTAAAAGCCATGATAGGTGGGACTATAGCCCATGCTAGCCCATTGTCTTTGGATAAAACAGACAAATAAGTACAAATCCCCCATGCTATATATTTTTTCTTTCCCTCTGTTGTGAGATATAAAAGGACAGAGAGTATTCCCCATAGGTGTGAATAACTTTGGTTGAGAGCATCACAGCTTAAGATGGTTCCCAAGGTACAAGGGGATATGTAAAAAAATAGGGTTGCAATATTACAGACTATTTCCTTGAAATCTAGAAGTTTGGTTAGTTTATAAATAATAATAGTACTTCCAATATGTGCGATGAGAATCAGTGCATGGTTCAAGCTTGGATAGAGGTGATAGTCAATGGCATTAACATATCCCATAATGGCATCAAAAGGACGCCAAGTAACTCCAAATGGTAATATATATGTTAAATAATCTGGCTCATAATTGGGCATAGATAATGTTGTCCAATCATCAAAAGTAGGCAATATTTGTAGTATTGCCCATAAGATGAAAGGTATGCTGGTGATAATGCTCAGTATGTATGGATTTTTTTTGTTCATTAATTGATGATTGCTATTTTACAAACTACTTCTTTATCGCCATTTTGTGTGGCAGACATAACCATATATACACCACTAGCAACTCTTTTTCCTTTCAAGTCAGTACCATCCCATTTATAGACTCCCGATGTATTTCTTCCACTGTTAACTAAGGTACCATTGGAGGAAACGATTTTTATGTCTGCATTCAGTGAAATTCCTGTTATGGTGATATTACCTGTGTAATTTGGTCTTACAGGATTTGGATAAGCCCAAACATTATCTTTCGTAACTTCCCCATTGATAGTATTGGTGTCACTCTGGTAGGAGCACAAACCTTGTAAGGTCCCGAAGAATACCTCTCCAGTTGCATCGTTGATGGCTATGGATTTTACGTCGTTTGATAGCAAAGGACTATTGGAAGTAGTGAAATGCTGTAATTGTTGAATGTTATCACTGCTTATAAGATATACGCCATTTCCACTTGTGCCAAACCATTTTCTATTTGCCTTGTCTATGGCGATACTTAAAATCTCTACTCCACTCAACAAGTAATCTGCATAGTTGGTTCCATCATTTCTTGGAACTTTAACTTGCGTAAAAACTGGTGTTTCTGTATTTATTTGACCGCTTTCCAATAAGAATGGTCCTTGGTTACTACCTATCCATAAGTCGTGGTTGTTGTCTTCCGCTATGGTTCTTATTGCGCTTTGAGCAATAGTGGTTCCATCTTGATTCACAAATGTGGTAAATGATTTGAGGGCATTTGTGGAGAATTGATAGCAAAAGAAATATGGGTTGGCCCAGTGGTTGTTGACAAACCACAGTAATCCACGGCTATCTATCATCATGTTTTCGAGTGCTGCAAAACTCTTGTTCTTCACTCCGTAAGATTCATATTTCATGAGATCTGGCTTAGAATGAGAAGTCCATTGTTTATCTGTGCTATATTCAATTAATGAGCTTGTTGGTGCTTCGCTATTCAGAAGCCAGAGATTTCCTGATGGGTCAAATTTTACTCCTTGTACGAGTTCATATTCCTTATTGTCGCCAAGTCCACCAACAATTTCTATCAATGAATTGGTATGGTTATAGTGCTTGACGAATTTACCGTCATAAAATTCATACAATCCATTTCTACCGCCAGCAAAAACATGTTTTCCGTCTAATGGATCATAATCAAGGCAGGCTAAATCTTTGTAGCCAACACCAGTAACATTGGATATATTTTCATCTTGGTATATATTCCACTTATCATTTGCTAATATTTGGATACATGCAGTTTTGTTTCCACCCACATTTCCATTGCAAGTATAAAGTTGTCCATTACCAAATTTTAAAAAACCAAAATAATTATACTTCGGACCGCCTGGATTTAGCGTATTTACTAGTTTTTTCAACTCACTTTTGTCTTCTTGTTGCTTTACGGCATAATCTCCTACCCTTTTCCAATTGTTTTTATCAAGTAGATTATCTGTTAGAGAGGCACTATATTTGCCATTTGAAGCACTGTAAGCATTGATTGTGTTGCCATCAATTTCACACCAGTTGACTGCAAAGCCGAGATTATAGGTATCACTGATTTCACCATTTGCCATATTTAGCTTTACGATGCCAAATCCATTGCTCAGATAGGCATACTTGCCGTTCATATAGATATCGTTGACAGTTTTGTCACCGGTTGTTGTTGCATTCTGATAATCAGATAGATTGGTTACCTCATAGTTGTTTACATTCATCAAGTCGATGTTGCCATTGGTATAGATAATGAGCAATCTTTGGCTAGCCTTGTTGTAAGCGATGTGCTGGATTTCGCAATCGTTGAGATAATCTATCTTGCTGAATGTCTGAATACTTTGGTCGTTCTTATTATAGACATAAAGGTCGTTGGAAGCCTGTACGAATATCAGGTTTCCTGCTTGTTCTATCTCTTGTACGTCACTATATGCCATATAGGCTTTCCAGTCGCCAATAGCAGCTATTGCTATATTGGACATCGCCTGAAATATCAGAAAGATGATAATATATAATGCTTTCTTATTCATAACCATATACGTTTATAATGGATAACTATGTCTCTAAATGAATGTAGTATAAAAACTTATATATATTAAACCACAAAATGCTAGGTTTATTGCCTGTCAGTCTTGCTTTTATGTGTAAACCAATCCATGGGAAAAGTCTTTTTAAAATAGGGGTTATAATCCCCATTTTACTTATAAATTCTGAATAGTCTATTAGCTTGGAGTAACCTTTTAGTTCTTTTCTGAATTGGTATAGTGTTCTGCAAGCCTCTTCTGTTTTGAGTACAAAATGGTAATTTGTCTCATAGTCATCCAATAAGATAGGGTCATCAATATGGACTATAGAATAACCATTCTGACAGATGGATTTTCCAAACAGGACATCTTCATAGCCGTAATATTTGAAACTTTCATCAAAGGGACATTGGCTTATGATGTCCTTGGCTATAAGAAAGTTAGTTGTTCTAAATTCCTTATTCCCTATTTTCTTTCTGTGCAGAAAGTCATGTTGCTTTTCGCAAGACTTTTCATATTTGTATCGTAGATTATTTTTGAGTGTAGTGGGATTGCCTCCTATTTTAAGCCCTCCTACGATAACTTCTCCTTCTGCTTGAATATATTTTTGGATAAAATAGGGATTATTTGTATGAAGGTCACTATCTATGAACAGCAGCCAAGGATGCTTAGCTTGTTGTGCCAAAAAGTTGCGAATGGCAGCCCTGCCTACATTCGTTTCTCTTTCGATATATCGACAGTTGTCTAGTTGGTTGATTATTCTGTTTTCTTCGATAGTGTATTCATCCGTAGAACCATCGTCAGCAACCAATATCTCATATTCTAGATTGGGCAATGATGAAGCCTGAGCTTGCAGAGATTCCACAAGCTCAGTACATACATGATTATATGTAGGGATTAATATCGAAAGAGTATTGATCATTTCTTCAGATATTCCACCAATTTCGCCACGGCTCTTGCTCTGTGGCTAATACCATTCTTCACTTCCTCGCCCAGTTCAGCGAAACTCTTGTCGTAGCCTTCTGGTACAAAGATTGGATCATAGCCGAATCCCTCAGTACCGTGCTTCTCCGTGGCGATGCGCCCCTTCACGATACCCTCAAACTGGTGTACCTTCTTGATGCTGGTACAACCGCATGGGCATACATCCTTCTTCTCGATGTAGCAGATAACTGTGCGGAAACGAGCCTGGCGATTCTCCTTGCCATCCAATTCACGGAGCAACTTTGCCATGTTGGCTTCGCTATCATGGTCGGTACCCTCTGCATAGCGAGCACTGTGAACGCCTGGTGCGCCATCCAATGCCTCTACCTCCAACCCTGTGTCGTCGGCAAAGCAACTGATATGGTAATGGTCATACACATACTGTGCCTTTTGCAAGGCATTCTCTTCCAAGGTGTTGCCCGTCTCAGGAATATCCACGTCACATCCTATCTCCTTGAGAGATACTACCTCGAAGTCACTGCCCAAGATGTCACGTATCTCTTGTAGCTTATGTTGATTATTCGTTGCAAATACTATTTTCATTATTTCAATTTTTCTATATCTTTTTTCTTGATTTTCACTTTCATCTCATCAAATCCCTCGCCATATACACCGATAACAGAGCTTTGGCTCACGAAGGCGTTCGGGTCGATAATCTTGACGATACGGAAGATATAGGTGCTCTCATTCTTCTTGGCAAGGATACAGAGTACCTTCATCTCCTGTCCGGTGTACCAACCATGACCATCGAGAATCGTCACACCATGATCCATCTGCATACCGATGGCATTGGCTATCTCCTGGTATTTCTTGCTGAATATCAAGAACTGCACACTCTCTCGACGAGCATTCATCACATAGTCGAGCATCAAGTTCTCGATGACCATCGTACAGAGACCGAACACCACCTTTCTCACGGCATCTATCGTCTCATAGCCAGGTTTGGCATCGAAAACGAAGAAAGAACTGCCCACGATGATGAAATCCACGAAGATGAGCACACGACCCAATGAGATGTTGTGATACTTGTTGACCACGGCGGCGATGATGTCCGTTCCTCCCGTACTACCATTGTTTAAGAATACGATGGCAAGCGAAAGACCGGTGCAGCAACATCCGATGACGAGTGACATGAAGTCTTGTCCCTCGCCCAGCACTTGCGTCAGTTCCCCATTCGGTCCTGTAGCCCAGTCTTGTGCCACGGCGAGCATGAAGGACAGCATGAAGATGGCATAGATGGTCTTGAGCATGAACTTCAAACCCAATATTTTCAATGCCAATGCCAACAAGATGACGTTGATGACAAAATATGACAAATAGATAGGTATGCCCGTACCATAGTAAATGACTGCTGCCAAACCCGTTACGCCACCTGTCACAATCTGGTAAGGCAACAAGAATACGGTGAAACCAAACGTATATAACATAAGTCCAAGGGTGATGTTGAAATAATCCTTGCACTCGTTCTTGATGTTTTGATTGATAGCTATTTGCATATTTTTTCCTCGTTTAGATTTTAAAGAACAGAAGGTCGCCCCATAAAAAGGCGACCTTCCGCATATAGAGTTATTACTTCTTCAATACTACGTTGACAATCTTCTTAGGCACGATGATTACCTTCAGCACATTGAATCCCTCCAAGTACTTCTGGCTCTTCTCGTCTGCCAAAACCTGCTTCTGAATCTCGTCGTTTGGAGTATCCACAGGGAATGACATCTGGAAACGAGCCTTACCATTGAATGAGATGGTGAGCTGCATATCGTTCTCCTTGAGATATTCCTCGTTGTAGCTTGGCCACTGAGCGTCGCATACGCTGCCCTGCTCGCCCAATGCTGCCCAAAGCTCCTCAGCGATATGTGGAGCGAATGGAGCGATAAGGATCACGAGATCCTTCAAGAGTTCCTTGTTGTGGCACTTCTGCTGACCGAGCTCGTTGACGGCAATCATAAAGGCAGAGATAGAAGTATTGTAAGAGAACTTCTCTATGTCTTCTGATACCTTCTTGATGAGTTTATGTACGCTCTTCAAGCTCTCTGGCTTGGCAGCCTCGTCTGATGGCAAGAAGTTGTCGGTGCGGTTCTCGTAGAACAAGCCCCAGAACTTCTTCAGGAAGCGGTGGCAACCGTCGATACCATTGGTGTCCCAAGGCTTGCTAGCCTCCACAGGACCCAAGAACATTTCATAGAGACGCAAGGTGTCGGCACCATATTTCTCTACGATCATATCAGGATTTACCACGTTGAACATACTCTTCGACATCTTCTCGATAGCCCAACCGCAGATATACTTGCCATCCTCCAGGATGAACTCAGCGTTCTGGTACTCAGGACGCCATGCCTTGAATGCCTCGATGTCGAGTTGGTCGTTGCTTACGATGTTGACATCCACGTGGATAGGAGTTACGTCGTAATCCTTCTTCAAGCCGCAGCTTACGAAGACTGGAGCCTTGTCGTGGTCATCGCTGTTGATACGATATACGAAGTTGGAGCGACCTTGGATCATACCCTGGTTTACCAACTTCTGGAATGGCTCTTCCTTGCAGCTTACGCCGAGGTCGAAGAGGAACTTGTTCCAGAAACGAGAGTAAATCAAGTGACCGGTAGCATGCTCGCAACCACCTACGTAGAGATCGACGTTCTGCCAGTACTCATCAGCCTCCTTGCTTACGAGGCAAGAGTCGTTGTGTGGATCCATATAGCGCAGATAGTAAGCAGAAGAACCTGCGAAACCTGGCATGGTGTTGAGTTCCAATGGGAATACAGTCTTGTTGTCAACCAAGTCCTTGTCAACCACCTGCTTCTTCTCTGCATCCCAAGCCCACTTTTTGGCTCTGCCCAATGGTGGCTCGCCAGTCTCAGTTGGCTTATAGGTCTCAATCTCAGGCAATTCGAGTGGCAAGCACTCCTCTGGAACCATCTGTGGCATACCGTCCTTGTAATATACAGGGAATGGCTCGCCCCAGTAACGCTGACGAGAGAAGATGGCATCACGAAGGCGATAGTTCACCTTTACACGACCGATACCCTTCTCGGTAACATATTTCTTGGTAGCGGCGATAGCCTCCTTCACGGTCAAGCCGTTGAGAGAGAAGCCGTCTGCGCTTGCCTTGCCCTCTACAGGTGAGTTGGTTACGATACCTTCCTTGGCATCAAAGCTCTCCTCTGATACGTCGGCACCCTCGATAAGAGGGATGATAGGCAAACCAAAGTGCTTGGCAAAGGCATAGTCACGGCTATCGTGGGCTGGCACAGCCATGATGGCACCTGTACCATATCCTGCCAATACATATTCTGAAATCCATACCGGGATGGCATCGCCTGTGAATGGGTTGATGGCGTAGCTACCTGAGAATACACCAGTTACGTTATGGTTGGCCATACGGTCCAGCTCGGTGCGCTTCTTCATGTAGTCGAGGTACTTCTCTACCTCTTCCTTCTGCTCAGGGGTAGTAACCTGCTGTACGTACTCGCTCTCTGGAGCCAAAACCATGAAGGTTACGCCAAACATAGTATCTGCACGGGTGGTGAAGATGGTAAACTTCACGTCGCTGTCCTTGACAGAGAATACCACCTCTGTACCCTCAGAACGACCAATCCAGTTCTTCTGAGTCTCGGTGATACTGTCGCTCCACTGGATGGTGTCCAGTCCGTCGAGCAAACGCTGAGCGTAGGCAGAAGTACGCAAGCACCACTGCTGCATCTTCTTTTGGATGACAGGGTAGCCGCCACGCTCGCTCACGCCGTTAACCACCTCGTCATTGGCAAGTACAGTACCCAATCCAGGGCACCAGTTTACCATAGTCTCGCCGAGGTAAGCGATGCGGTAGTTCATCAATACCTGCTGCTTCTTCACGTCGTCGTAGCCCTTCCACTCCTCAGCGGTAAAGTCGAGCTGCTCGTTCTGAGCCACGTCGAGGTCTGCAGAACCCTTCTCCTCGAAGTGCTTGATAAGTTTCTCGATAGGCTGAGCCTTCTGGCAAGCGTTGCAGAAGAAAGAGTTGAACATCTTCTGGAAAGCCCACTGAGTCCAATGGTAATACTTAGGGTCGCAGGTGCGAACCTCACGGTCCCAGTCGAAAGAGAAGCCGATCTTGTCGAGCTGCTCACGGTAGCGGTTGATGTTGGCTACGGTAGTGATCTCTGGGTGCTGACCAGTCTGGATAGCATACTGCTCGGCAGGCAATCCGTATGCATCATAACCCATAGGGTTCAATACGTTGTAGCCATTGAGACGCTTGTAGCGAGCATAGATGTCGCTGGCGATATATCCCAGTGGGTGACCTACGTGCAGACCCGCTCCTGATGGATAAGGGAACATGTTGAGCACATAGAATTTCTTCTTGTTTTCATCTTCTGTCACCTTGTAGGTCTTGTTCTCGACCCATTTCTGGTGCCATTTCTTCTCGATTTCTCTGAAGTTGTATTCCATTGTTTTATCTTAATTATTTTGTTTCTTCCTGTTTTCCGACAGGGCATTTCCTTTAATATAATAAGGTATATGCCCATTCAAGGTGCAAAATTACAATATTTAGTGGACACTGCAAAATAAAAATATGATTTTTTGTGAGATTGTGCCTAATAGGGCATTTTCTTATTTCTATCCGCCCTTTTATCCGCTTTATATTTCACCATTTTCTACAGAAATCTCCAGCCACGTATGGCATGTTCCATCTCTTCGCATTGCTTCTTGAATTTCAGGCAGAGGGAGTTCGACCACTTGGTCATGCCGAAGAGTTGCTTCTGCTCCAGAAAGGCATCATGTAGTCGTAATCGGAGAAATATCGCTTGTATTCTCGCAAGGTATCGCCTGAGAAACGCTGGTAATCGCTGACGATGTCGCCAAACCATTCGGGGCTCATCATCTGTCGGGCAAATGCCTCGTGCGAGTAATTGGCTAGCAGGTTGTGATGCTTCAAAACACTCCATACACAAAACCATTGGTTCTTCTTGCTCACCAGTTGTATCATCTTGGCGATGGTGTTCTTCAACTCCTCCATGTTGACGGGACGGCTGTTGACAGTCTTGACAAATATCTCGTTGTAGAGGGGCGACTCGACTTCATCAGGATGCTGGTACTCATAGATTTGCTGCTCCAGCATTTGCCATTTTGTGGTGGCGGAGAGCAACTGGATGTACTCCTCGGAAGAGAATTGTAGCTTGTTGACTTCCACGCCTAACTGATGGGCATCATCCACATGGTGCAGGAAGGCAAGGCGAAGGCTTTCGGGTACTTCGTCTTGCAACTTGCGTTGTTCGGCTCGCATTTGTTCGATGTCAAGCGTATTTCGGTTATTGTTGTATTTCAAGGTCGAGAAGTAGAGGTCGATGTCCTTCTGTCCCCTAGGGTCGGATGGATAGTGTAGGAGCGCAAGTTCGGTGAGGCGTCCAGCCTCCTCATCCGATATGTACTGTCCGCAAACATGGTTGACACGACGGAAATGCAGTACGAGATAAAGCGAGAAACAGAAGACCTGGAAGAAATTCCAGAATCTCTCCGTTGTTTTCATGCCTGGAAAATGAGTAGGTTTGATTCTCTTAGGCATTTCTTTTTCTATGAAGATGATGTTTGTCAAGAGTTCATCGAGGTTATTTTCCGTCATACCGTCCTGTATCAGAAGGTCTTTTAACTTGGGGAAGAGGAAGCTCAGTTGTCCTGAGAACATAGGTGATTTATGTCCTTCCATGATATTGGTTTCCCTGTATTTCTCCACGATGTCCCTCATGAAAGGGCACAGTTCGCCTAGGACCACCTGGTTGATGGCTTCCAGGTGCTCTTGGTTGGCGAGTTTGCGCTGGTGGGTCAGGTCGTTGTGCTGCAAGGCGAGGTCTTGGTCTGCCATGTAGCAGAGTCGTGATGCCTTGGTGTATAGCGATCGGATGTCGAAGTTCATCTCTTGCGTGGAGTAATCTTCCCAACCATTGATGAGCACTCGGCACATGATGTAATAGGTATTCAACTGTCGGTCGAAGACTTCATAGCTGAATGAAGATGGTTCATCTGTATCTGTCATGGTTATTTCGTTTATCATATTGCAAAGGTACAAATTATTCTTGATAAATGGCTTGATATTGGGTTTTATTCATTTTTTCCCTGTTTTTTTCCCTGTTACCCTCGATTTTTTCCCTGTTTTTCCCCGAAACACGGTCAAGTAGCGGGGAAAACGAGTAAATGCCCTTTCCTTTTTATATCTTTGCATTGTCGAAACGAGATGAGAGGGCAAAACTCCAAAATCTACCTCACATCTCACCAGATAGGTCGCAAATGATTGATATATAGGACGATATATGCTGTGTGGTGTGCCGATTGACACCTCACGACTACCTCACTCCACCACACTCCTATGAGTTCGGCTATAGTTGAGCATCCATCGACCCACATGTTAAACACATTAAATAATATCATTATGATCAAAAAACTATCAAATTCAAATCAGTCATCCTCTGAGATGACAGGTAATCAATCAGACATCTACCTAGTAGAGGCCTTTTTGGAGGAGAACTATCAGTTCAGAAGAAATCTCCTCAGTGGTAAAACAGAGTTTGCCGTTGTCTCTGAAGACAATGACCAGTCACTGACATGGAATGTCTTCACCAAGGAAGACTTGAACACAATCGTGAGAAAAGCCAAGAAACTTGGACTTGGCGGCAATGGTTCCCCTCGCCAAGACATTGAGGAATACATAGGCTCCAAGGCAGTGCTCGACTATGATCCGATAAAGTATTATCTCGACCACTTGCCAGGGTGGGATGGCAAGAATCATGTGGCGGCATTGTTTAGTAGAATCCCCGGCATCACGAGCGAACAACTGGGATGGTGCGCCACTTGGCTTCGTTCGGCCGTGGCTCATTGGCTTCATCTCGATACGCTCCATGGCAATGAGGTGACACCCATCCTCATCGGGCAACAGGGTTGTGGCAAGAGTACCTTTGCCAATCGTCTCTTGCCAGAGGAGTTGAGATGCTACTTCCTCGATCATATCAATTTTGGCAATAAGTTTGACTCTGAGATGGCACTCACCCATAACCTCTTTGTCAACATAGATGAGTTGGCTAACATGGGACCTTCTCAGCAGGGAAAGTTGAAGCAAACACTCTCCAAGGTGAAGGTGAATGGTCGCCCTATCTTTGGTAGAAGCCAAGCCGACCGTCCTCGTTATGCTTCGTTCTTGGCTACCACCAACGATGAGCATCCGCTTTGCGACCCTACGGGAAGCCGCCGATTCATCTGCATCCGCATACCTGCTGGTGCTTATATCGACAATGCCTCCCCGATAGATTATGCTCAACTCTATGCGCAAGTGATATATGAGTTGAAGGAGCAATCCGTTCCGTACTGGTTTACTAATGATATGGTGACTCGCATACAGGAGTGCAATTATCCCTATTTCAAAACCGATGATATGGAGGTGATGCTGAAGGCTTGTTTTCAGGCACCTCAGGGTGATGGTGGAAAATGGATGCTTGTGTCAGAAATCTTTGATAGTTTGCACCGATTGTATCCGATGCTCATATCCGACCATCGTACCAAGATTCGTATTGGTCAGGCCATGCGATTCTTGGGATGTGATACCAAGCGTACCAATCGTGGTCAAGCCTATCTGCTCGTATCGAAGTATGCTGCCTAGGCGAGTAAAAGTGTGGTGTCGTGTGGTGTGAGTGAGGTGTCAGCGCTTACACCACACACCATATAAATGTCAGATATACAAAAAGATATGCCTTGCGGAGTGAGGTGTGAGATAGAAAAACAAAGCTATCTGTCTGTAGGTGTATTTTGCCGTCTAGGAGGGCGCATGACTGTCCTCCCTGAACAGCCTGGCTGTTCTACCTGTGCAGTCAGACTGTCCTAGGCAGACAGTCTAGTCGGGATAAGCAGTCGTATTTTAAAAGTACTACTATCATTTCTTAGTAGCATTACTATTCATTGTTAATCATAAAAGAATAAGAAAATGTCAAATGAAATCAATTTTGGTGCAGTATGCCCAATGGCATCCTGCAAGAGAAACGCTCAGTGCGTTCGTTATGCCAATTACCTCAAGGCTAAAAATGAGGAAGATAGTTACCAGGTGCTCAATTTTGACCGCATATCTTATGATGCAGACAAGGGTTGCTCTCATTTCTTGGTGTGGGAGAAACAGCGTTGGGCGAAAGGTTTCCGTAGGATGTTCCGTACGATGCCAGTTTGCAATACCCATTATTTTTGGACTCGTACGCCTTACCTCAGTGAGTCCTCTTATTGTCGTGCCAAGCGAGGAGCTCTCCTCATCGACCCCAATATGCAATCCGCCCTCTTGAAGGTTTTCGAGCGCAATGGGGCGGATATTAGCATCGGCTTCGATGAGTATGTGATGCAAGATATACTGGTGGAGGGCTGAGATAGTCCTCCATCTCATCAGGCTATAGCTTCAGCCATAGTCGCATCAGTTGGTCGTCTATATAATAAACGGAGAGAGAGGTGGAAACCAAATGATATTCCATCAGTTTCTTGATGGCACTCTGAATGCTGCTGGCAGACCGCAAGTTGTGCCTTTTGATAAACGCCATGGAGGTAATCTGTTGTGTTCTCCCTTCTTTGGCGATGGCGTAGAGCAGTTCCTTTTGTGGGAGAGAGAGGCGAGAAAGCATCTCGCTAAATTTGTGGTCGTTGTCCAATATCATGGAGTGGATAATGCTTTCTATCATGGAGGGAACAGCCTCCTGCCCTAGGTCTGTTTGATTGAAAGCCTCATGTATTACCTTCTGCACATAGTAGGTATTACCATCAAAAGTACTGTATGCCAAGGAGATAGATTCTGTTTCTATCTCCTTGCCAAACTTATGGAATAGATTCGTGGCAAACTCCGTATATTTGTCGAGAGGAATCACATCGAGGTTCATGATGTCAGCACTGTTGTAGAAGGGGTGTGCTTTCTCAGAAAACATCTTGGTAATGAGATGTCGTTCGCTTCCGGAGAATATGAAGTTGGCATTGCTGCATTTTTGAATATGTGTTCTGAGAATAGCTTCCATGTTCTTCTCTGGATAGTAACAGATTTGCTGAAATTCATCGATGGCGATGATACATTTCTTTTCAGCTTGTTCCAAACATGAGAAAATCTCATCTAGTGTATAGAGAGGGTTGGAGATGTCACCGAGTGACAGATTGAAGGTCGGTGTGTTGGAAACTGGGTCATAGCCGAAACAGCCGTTGATGGATTTTAGGGTATTGACTACCATTTTCAACATTTTAGCTCCTCTATGAGCAGCTTGTTCAAAGACTGCTTTCCCTAGCTCAAAGGTAAACTCATGGATGCTTGATGTGCGAAGGATGTCTATGGAGATGGTGATGAAGTTTTCCTTGATGGTGGGAGATTCCAAGCAAAAGTCAATCAATTTACTTTTGCCCACACGTCTTGCAGCCATCAGTACAATATTCTCACCATTTGTTACCTTGGTGATGATTCTCTCTGCTTCCATTTTTCTGTCGCAGAAATATTCTGGCTTGATATAGCCTGTGATAATAAAAGGGTTCTCCATGCTGTAACTATTTGATATTCGGCTGCAAAGATAATTATTTATTTTGAATTATGCAAATCGCATAATGCAATTTGCATAATTTTAATAGAAGGTGTGTTTAAGTTATCAGAATGCGATTTTTACATATTTCCTAGGCTTTAAGAAATATTTAATGCTTTTTCTGATATACTCTTACGTAGTCGATATAGTATTTCATAGGGAAGGCTTTGTCGTCGATGGTGCCACCGTTGTCACCACCAATCGCTAGGTTGAGGAGAATGTATTGTGGTTTTTTGAAAGGCTGGGCTTCCTTGCCCAGTTTGCCATTCACAGCTTCACTCTGCTTGATTTCATTGAGCAGTTCATCGTCTAGATAGATGCGGATGGACTCTTCGTCCCAATCCATTCTCCAGATATGGAATTTCTTAGCCCATTTGCTGTCTCGGTCGGTGAAATGACTGAAAGGGATGGCTTTGCTGTTCCAGCGAGCCACGTATGGCTGCTCCGTTCCCCAACAAGCATTTGCAAGGATATGGGGAACGCCTTGCTTGCGATAAAACTCCATGATGTCAATTTCACCATTTGAAGGCCATTCCATCCCTCTTCCCAGGAGCCAAATGGCAGGCCAGGCTCCCGATGCGGTAGGGATTTTTGCTCTCACTTCCACTCTTCCATAGAGAAACTCTTTCTTTTGTGCTGTATTGAGAAGAGCAGAAGTATAGCGGATGTTTTCCACATTTTGTGGCCATCGCTGGCTATTCTTGTCATAGCCTGGATTCTTTCTTTCCTTCTTCTCCTTCTTAGCCTCTATGACGAGGCATCCTCCCTTGCAATAGGCATTGGCAGGCTGATACCACTGGTCTTCATGATTGCGCTGGAATCCAATCTCGTAATTCCATACAGTAGAGTCGGGGCGACCATTGATATTAAATTCATCGCTCCAAACCAAATTCCATTCCTCTTGATCTTGTGCAAAGCTGCTTGTACACATTGCCGCCAAAAAGGCGCAACATATCATTCGTTTGATGTTCATCATGTTTCAGAGTTGTTAAAATGTCAGTTATTGTTGTTATTAAAATAAGTCGAAACGGCATATAGTGGCACATTCGTCAACCAATCTTGCTCCCTATAGTCTGACATAGAGAATCTGATGCCGTGGGTTTCAGGGTGAGACGATACAAAAGAGGAGAGAGATTTTGAACGTAAATTCTCCTCAGCTTTGGCTTCTATGGGGACTATTTGTGAATCTTGTTGGATAAGGAAGTCTATTTCCAACTTTGCATCATTGCAGTAGTAGAAAACTGATGTGTCTCTCGTTGCAACGAGCTGTGACATAACGAAATTCTCAGTGAAGGCACCTTTCGATTCTTCCATGCCATTTTCTGCGACCAACAAGTCTTTGGCTTCGGTCTCATTCATGGCTCCCAATAATCCACAGTCGAGAAGAAAGAGTTTGAAACTAGCTATATCTACATAGAATTTCAAAGGTTTCTTGGGTTCCTTGACTCTTTCTGCTTTATATACCAATCCTGCATCCATCAACCATTGTATAGCGACCTCGAAATCCTTGGCTCTACCACCAGGCTTAGCCACGCCATAGATAAATTTCTTGTTCTCTTTTACAAGTTGTGACGGCATGGACTGCCATACCATATTGATTCGGTTGGACTCAGATGTGGGTATATGTTTAGATATATCCTTCTGATAAGAGAACAATATGTTGTTTTGAATTTCTCTTACCTGATTAGAGTCGTTGGTCTCGATGAAACACTTGACAGCCTCTGGCATTCCACCTACAAAGTAGTATTCTCTGAGTACCTTAATATATTGGGATTTTAGGAGTTTGATAGTTTCCCAATCTTTCTTTTTAAGCAAATCTACCATCTGTTCATAACCTTTGGCCAATAAAAACTCATCGTATGTCATCGGGTAGATATGGAGGATGTCAACCTTTCCTACAGGAAACGACTCACCTTGGTGCATAGCTATGCCAAGCAATGAACCTGCCACTGCCACGTGGTATTCTGGAGCATTCTCGCAAAAATACTTCAATGCGGACATTCCTCTTTTTACTTCTTGTATTTCATCAAGAATAATGAGGGTCTTTCCTGCAGTGATTGTCTGTTGGGTGATGGCACCTATAGCCAGGATGATGCGTTGGATATCGTAGTCTTTCACGAACAAGTCTTTGGCGAGTTCGTTGTCATCGCAGTTGATGTATGCGACATTGGAGAATTCTGTTTTGCCGAACTCTTTTAAGATGTAGGTTTTCCCTACCTGTCTAGCTCCAGCTAAAACCAATGGTTTGCGATTTTTCTTGTCTTTCCATCTCCTTAATTGTTCTATGATGTTTCTTTGCATTTCTAAATGTCTTTAAATGAATACTTTGGCTGCAAAGTTACACTTTTCCTACCGAACTTCCAAACATTTTCAACATTTTTCCTACCGAACTTTCGGGTAAAATCAACATTTTTCCTACCGAACTTTGGAAAATTGGAAAAATAGAAGGTGTGTCATAAGCATGGCACACCTTCTCATTCATATCGTTATTACTTACTCACCGCCCCACTCTTTGTGTTGCTTCAAGTTCTTATCTGTATCAATCTCGTTTTGTGGAATTGGCCAAACTTCGTCTTGAGCACCACGGTAAGAACGTTCGTAATCACCTGCTCCGTAAGTTTCAAACTCCTTATTCATACGTTCAACAGCGTTCTTCCACTCGCTCCAACGATAGAGGTCTGCGAAACGCAAGTCCTCGAATGCCAACTCTACACGACGCTCGTGGCGAACAATCTGGCGAAGTTGCTCCTGGCTAAGTCCTTTGCCTTCAACATCCTCAACCTTAGGCATATTGACACGCTGACGAACCTCATTAATGTATTTGGTGATTTGATCTTGGCTATAAACACCCTTTTCAATCATTGCCTCAGAGAGAGAAAGAAGTACCTCTGCATAACGAATCACGTAATAATCAAGACTTCCATCATACTCATTTGCCATATTCTCAGGTACAAACCACTTCATAATAGCTACTTGAGAAGCTGAAGGAATCTTCTTGCCATCAGGATTTGTTGTTTTATCATAGTCATAAGTATCATTGAGCCACTTCATACCAGGAACAAACAAAGTTCCCTTCAAACGTGGGTCACGATTCTCGTAGCGAGCGAAATCTGGATGATCCTTGTCGTATGCAGCCTTACCTGTTTTACCCTTGAACAAAGGAGACTTGTCGATAGGAAGACCATCTGTACAGTAATAATCATCACAGAGGTTGCGAGTTGCCTCGATAGCGTTCATAGGACCGCCCCAGCTGATACTGAATGTCTGACCTTCATTGAGACCAGGACCAGCATAGTGGATGCCCAAGATAACCTCATTACATTCCTCGTTGGCTTCAGTGAACAACTCAGAGTAGTTCTTGTAGCCATCAGTACCATCACCAGACTTGAACAAGCTATATTTGCCAATCACATGATTGTATGCCTTGATAGCTTCGTCATAATGCTTGGTGAAGAGTGCCAATCGACCCATGATAGCGTAGGCACCTTCTTGTGTAAGGCGACCTTTGGCAGCCTTGCCCTTAACAGGAATGTTAGGGATGCAAGCCTTGAGGTCTGCCAGTACCTTGGTAGCAATCTCTTCCTTGGTGTTGCGCTCTGGCTGGCACTCTGCCAATGTCAAAGGCTTATCCAAGTAAGGAACATCACGGAAGACTGATACGAGGTTGCAATAACCCAAGGCACGGAGTGCGATAGCCTCGCCCTTGTAAGCACCCTTTTGAGCATCGGTCATTTCCATACCATCCACCTTCTCTATCAAGGCGTTGCAACGCTTGATTAACTCATAGTTAGAGTTCCAATATTTGGAGAAGCACACGTCGTTAGCTGTGGATGTGCCTTTTGCTATAGAAGATCCTAACATCCATTCTCCCCATGAGTGACCACCATTGTCGGTACAAGTTTCACGGCATAGGAAACCAAACTTCCAACCATCAATATAGTCATTGAACAAATCGCCGTCTTGCATGGCATCATAACAGCCAGTAAGTGCCATCAAGGCATCACTCTCAGTCTTCCAGAAGTTACCGCTGGAAATCTCGTTTGGGTTGTTGATATCGAAGAAGTCGTCAGAGCAAGATGTGGCAGATAACGCCAAGATACCGCAAAGCGACAAACTCTTCATATAGTTGAATATATTATTCTTTTTCATTGTATAGTCCTCCATGATTTAGAAGTTAATATTAACACCGAAAGAGAAACTCTTCATGTTAGGGTGGATATCGTTACGTGAGTCACCGCTGGTCTTCTCAGGATCGTAGTTGTCAAGAGAGGTGATGGTGAGAAGGTTAGTTGCAGCGAAGTAAACACGAATCTTGGATACACCCCATTTTGCCAACTGGTCGAATGTGTAGCCCAATTCCAAGTTCTTCAAGCGCAAGTAGTCTGCCTTGGAGAGCCAGAATGATGAGTATTCGTTGTTGAAGGAATTACCCAAGCGTGGCATAGAACCATTTGGGTTCGTTTCTGACCAACGATCCAACCAACGGTCGGTGCGGTTTCCTTGCCAGTCATTGGTAGATTCCCAGTTGTAACGATAGATGCCAGTTACACCCTGCCAAAGCATAGAGAGGTCGAGGTTCTTCCAAGTACCGCCCATGTTGATACCGAAGGAATATTTAGGGAATGGGTTACCAATAATGACGCGGTCGTCAGGAGTGATGTCGCCATCATTATTTGTATCTTGATACATGATGTCGCCAAGTTTTGGCTCCAGACTGTTCTGAAGAATCTTTTCACCCTTAGAGTTGGTACGATTCAAATCTTCCTCAGTACGATAGATACCGATAGCCTTGTAAGCATAGTATGAACCGATAGGCTCGCCGATTCTATTGATGGTAGAACCGCTGATACGCTCCTCCAAGCCACCCATGTAGAGAACTTCATTCTTTACATTTGTGATGTTGAATCCAGCATTCCAAGTGAAGTCGCCCTTGCGATCATTATAGTTGACGCTCCATTCCCAACCACGGTTGCGAACCTCACCTACGTTTTGGTAAGGAGCATCCAAAGAACCGAGGAACATACCTGGCATAGAGAGCTGCATCAAAATATCAGATGTCTTGCGGTCGAACCACTCGAAAGAGGTCGTAATCTTGTTGTTCAAGAAACCGAGGTCAAGACCTACGTTGACGTTGCGAGTTGTCTCCCACTTGATGTCCTCATTAGGAACAGACTTCTGTACAAGACCTGCCTGTGGATTGCTACTTTGGTCGAAATAATAGTTACCGCTGGCTGCGTATGTAGCTGAGTAAGGATAATTACCAATTTCCTGGTTACCTAACTTACCCCAAGAGAAGCGCAACTTACCGAACATCCACTTGCTCTGCTGCTCCATAAACTTCTCACTTGTGAAGACCCAACCCAAAGATACTGATGGGAAGGTAGCATAGCGGTGAGCCTTTGGCATACGAGAAGAACCATCTCGACGGATATTGAACTCGAAGAGGTACTTGTTGTCGTAGTCATATTGCAAGCGACCGAAGAATGACTGCAAGCGATATGCTCCGGCGTTACCAGCTGTATTAGGGTTCTTGGTACCGCCATCCTGCTCGTAGATATTGTTGGTAGGGAATCCCTGCTTAGATGCAGTGAGGTTCTCTGTGTCGTAACCGATGATAGAGTGACCGAGCAATGCACTAACCGTGTGGAGACCGAAACGCTTGTTGTAAGTCAAGAGGTTCTCATTGGTCCACATGGTCTCACGATAAGTATAATCGGTGAGTTGGTTGTTGACGGTAGCTACCTTCAACATATTGCCCTTTGCATCATAGCGAGCGTCTTCACCATTTGGAGAATAGCCCTTGGTTACCTGATTATAATAGGTATAAGCATAGCTGGTCTGGAACTTCAAGCCATCATAGATGTCAAGACCGATGGTAGCCTTTCCGTTGAAACGCCAAGCATTGTTCTTGTTATAGCCCTTGTAGATAGCCTCCAATGGGTTCTTGAAGTTCTCGGCGTTTGTAATAGAGCCATCTACATAGCCATAATGGTTGTTGGTAGAGTAGCGAGTAGGAACGGTAGGACGAGCAAACCATGAGATATAACGCATGATACCGCCTTCTCCACCTACGCTAGTGCCTGGAGAAGTAACATCATTGAAGTTACCAGAAACGTTCAAACCGAAAGTGAAGCGCTTGTACTTGGAATCCACATTAGAACGGAAGCCCACCTTGCGAACACCTGTACGCAGCATGATACCATCCTGGTCAGAGAAGTTGACGGATGTCATAAAGTGAGTCTTATCTGTACCACCCGATACAGAAACGTGATGCTGCTGCATGTGACCTGTTCTCATGATGGCATCGAGCCAGTCGGTATTAGCATAATAGTCTGGATCTGAGCCTGTTCTTAATTTTTCGAGAGCTTCTGCACTATAGGTTCCTGGGTTGATTTCATTACGCATGACAGCCCAATTGTAGCTATCAAGGAAGTTTGGCAATACAGTAGCACTTTGGATAGAATAGCTTCCACCATAGTTGACCTTGACAGCACCTGCGCTACCTTTCTTGGTCGTAATCAAGATGACACCATTGGCTGCACGTACACCATAGATGGCTGCAGAGGCTGCATCCTTCAAAACAGATACGTTCTCAATGTCGGAAGGTGCAATATCGCTGATTTGGCTCAAAGTACCCTCTACACCATCAATCAAAACCATAGGGTTGCTATTGCCGAAGGTTCCGACACCACGAATGCGAATCTCAGGGTTATCGTCACCTGCTTGGGCACCACTCTGAGTGATGTTGACACCCGTCATACGACCTTGCAGCAAGGTAGCTGTATTGGCAACTGGAACACCTTCTATATCCTTAGATGTGATGGCTGATACAGAACCGGTAAGGTTAGCTTTCTTTTGTACACCATAACCTACTACAACAGTCTCTTCGAGCATGTTGGAGTCATCCTTCATGGTGACATTGATAGGGCTACCTGTCCAAACAATGGTTTGTGACTTGTAGCCAATAGAAGTAATGGTAATTTTGGCTCCTTTCTTTACGTCTCTGATGGTGAAGTTACCATCTAAATCCGTAACTGCCCCCCCACTTTGACCATCTATTCTGATGGTAGCACCAATGATAGGTTCTCCGTTAGAGTCCTTTACATTACCTGTACAGGAATTCTGCTGCTGAGTAGCAGTTGCAATTGCAGAATTGCTTTGAGCTGCTAATGCAGAGACGGCACAAGATGGTGACATAGCACCAAGAAGAGCCGCAAAATACAAATTCGCTCTTTTGTTCATAGGTCTAAATTGTTTATTGTTAGTTATTAGTTAATTATTTCTTTGCAAGGTGATGCGATTCTGTTTTTGGGGAATCGCTTTTATTTGCATTTGATTACTTTTACCCAATCTACCCACATTTCTGCTGGGAGATCTTCGTCATGTATTTCTCCTGGCCAAGTAGGTTGCCCATTGAGCGTCCCGCCAAGAGAACAGTTGAGGATGATGTCAAACTTCAAATCGCAAAATGGAAACTGCATCTTCTCTTTTGCCAAGTTTTGGTTGTTGTATCTGAAAGTTTCCTTTCCATCTACGTAGAAGATAACAGCATCTTCCTTTCTTTCGGCAGCATAGACATGGAATTGGGTGACATCGAAGTTAGGGTCTCTGTTAGGGTTGGTAACACCTGCAGAACCTGTCTCTCCATTAATGTAATAGGTATGTACCGTCTGGTAGAATTCCATGGGAGTATTCTGCACCCATTCCATGATATCGACTTCTCCACTCTTAGGCCAAGGCTTTCCGTTGATAGGCATCTGCCAGATGGCAGGGAAGAGTCCACGTGCTCTTTTCGTCAACTTGGCTCTTACCTCAACGCGCGTATTCTTATCGAATCCTTGGATGGTGTGAATGCCGCCATTTTTATAGTGTCCGTCGGTTTTGCTCGCTTTTAGCTTGAGATAACCGTCTTCCACTCTCACGTTCTCATATCCTTTGACGTACTCGAAGTGTTGAGCCCATGCCACCTTGTTGAAATCGCAGAGTTTCCAAACTTTAGGATTTGGGATGGAGGCTGTGGTGTTGAAGTCGTCTAGGAATATGATCTTTTCATTGTTGACTTCTTTTTGTGCCTCAAAAGCAGCCACATTATTAATACAAGGACAGCCTCTTGCGTCGTCGAAGACGATTCTTAAGCCATTGGTCTTGATCTTGTCGAAGCGAAGGATTCGCTTGTAGCCGATGGTGGTCGTCTCTTCCTTCTGCTGGAGCTTCACCCAGTTCTTGCCTTGGAGGTAATATACTGAGAAGGCTTTCACTCGCTGTCCCAATGGGATGTATTCTTGAAGCATCAGGCGTGAGATTTCTTTTGCCTTCGGCAAGCGGAACTCGATGCTCGCACCCTTTCTCTTGTTGGATGCCCAATAGGTATCATACTGATTGTCAGTGATGTACTTGCCTGTATGCTTACCCTGACTGTTATCTACCTTTGGTGTGATGCCCTTGAGCACGTTGACTGCCAGCTCTTGCTGAATCTTCTTGTGGAAGTTGACTGCGTTGGCTGAGTCGATAGGGTGTATCAGTCCGTCTTTATCCACTGGGAAGTTGAGGAGGAAGGTGGCGTTGTGACCTACACTTCTATAATAGAGGTCGCAAAGTTCATCCACGGTCTTTACCTTGCTGTCTTCACTCTCGTGATAGAACCATCCCGGACGGATGGAGACATCGCATTCGGCTGGTGTCCACTGGTCGCCGTCTTCCCAACCGTATTGCAGTTGCTTGTAGTTAGGGTAACCTGGATAAACGGTGTTGGAAGGTATCATCGACCAACAGGTCTCGCCTGCAAATCCGCTTTCGTTGCCCACCCATCTGCAACCTGGTCCTCCGTCGCCGAAGATGGTTGCTTGAGGTTGTAGGCTATCCACAATCTGGTAGAGTTTAGGGAACTGGTAGTAATTTCTTCTGTCGATGGTGCGCTTCTCTTGTGCGCCGCCATACCAACCGTCACCGCCATTGGCTCCGTCAAACCAAACCTCGAATACATCGCCATAGTTGCTGAGCAATTCCTTGAGTTGTCTCTGGTAGTAACCTACGTAATATTCAGAGCCATAACTGGTTTGGTTTCTGTCCCAAGGCGAGAGATAGACGCCGAACTTGAGACCGTATTTCTTGCAAGCCTTGGAGAGTTCTCCTACGATGTCGCCCTCACCGTTCTTATAGGGAGTATTGCGGATGCAATAGTCGGTGGTGTGGGTAGGCCAGAGGCAGAAGCCATCGTGGTGCTTGGCGGTGATGATGACACCTTTCATGCCAGCGGCGGCGAGGGTCTTTGCCCATTGCTCGCAATCCAGTTTCTTAGGATTGAAGGTCTTCACATCGCTGTTGCCGTAGCCCCATTCTTTGTCGTTGAACGTATTCAGTCCGAAGTGAATGAAAGCGTAGGTCTCCATCTTTTGCCATTCCACTTGTTTGGCAGTAGGAGTAGGGAGCACAGGTTCCACTTGTTGGGATTTTCTTTGTGCTGTTGCCGGCATCATCGCTAAGCATAGCATGATGCCAGTGAGAAGGCTTTTCTTCATGTCGTTTAGGTTTTGTTCTTAATTTTTTTCTCGTACATAATGTTGGTACTTCTTCCTTTAGGGCTGGATGGTCATGAGCCTGCGTCTTGCCATCAAGCAAGCGCCGAGTACGCCGGCTTTGCCTTTCAGGGTGGAAGTGACGATCTTAGAATCTTCATTCATGATATTGAGAGAGAATTTCTTGATTCCCATGTTGACCGGTAGTGTAATATAGTCGCCTGTTGCCGACATCTCGCCTCCGATAACGAGCATCTCTGGATTGAAGATATTGATGACTCCTGCCAGTTGCTTGCCCAGTTCGTCTGCCACCTTCTGTAGGGTGGCGAGGCTGAGTACGTCTTCTTTGGCGATGGCATCGAGAATGTCTTGCAAGGTCAGCTCTTCCTTTCGGTTGACCACCTTGTCGGAGAGAATGGATTGTTTGCCAGCCAGGAGTTGTTCTGTCAACTTTCTCTTGAGTGCTCTTCCCGACACTTCCGTCTCCACGCATCCTATTTTTCCGCAGTGGCAGATGATGTCGTTGTTGTAGCCTGGCATGTGACCAAATTCCCCGGAATATCCCGACTTGCCGTAGTAGAGTTTGCCGTCGATGATGATACCGATTCCGATGCCCCAACATACGTTGACGAAGACCACATCCTTGAGTCCTTTGCAGCATCCCTTGATGAGTTCGGCGTAGGTCATGCTCCTAGTGTCGTTCTCGATGCAAACAGGGAGTTGGATCATCTCTGAAATCTTTTGGGGCAGTGGTATATCCGTGAAGGTGAACATATTGTAGGCTCTGCCTTCGAATGGATTTACACGTTCCGCTACGTTGACACAGACATTCAGGATGTCGTCCCTCTTGATGGGCAGCGTGTTGATGAAGTCATTGATGATGCTTCCCAGTTGCTCCAGGTTTTCTGGGGTGTTCTCATATCGGTAGGGAACTCTTGTCTTCTCGACGATGAGGTTGCCGCAGAAGTCGCTTGCCGCCAGTGCCAAGCAATCCATCTCAGGATTGGCGCCGATGAAATAGCCTGCAGTAGGGACTAAGTCATAGACCATTGGGATGCGGCCCGTAGCGTTGTCTTTCTTTCCGATTTCCCTGGCCAGTCCCATAGACATCAACTCGTTGAGGGCGCTTGTGGCAGTAGGTAAGCTTACCCCAGCAGCCTTTGACAATTCGGGAATTGTCGAGGAGCCTTGTGCTATGAAAAGGTCTAGGAGTCGCTTAGGAACCATTGCCTTTCGATTTATCTTATTAATATATTTTATTAAGTCTGACCGCATAACTAATATTTTTTAGTTGCAAAGATAGTCTTTTTATGAATTGGTTGCTACTTTTCTTAGTTAATAAAAATTAAAACGAGCAATTTTCTTCAATTATTCCTTCTTTTATAGCCTTGAAATCTACCTATACCTTATTTATATATAAGGGAGTTACACTTTTAGCACTGCCACTATAGATTCTCCATAAGTATTTGATATAGTGTAAAATGACAAATACTAAGAGACACAGGATAGCCAAAAACGAGAAAATGCGGGCGTTTTAGAATTATTAACCCAAAAATCGCACCAACTAATGGATAAAAACTCTATCTTTGCAAAATAAAATATTTTAGTAATTCAGAAGTACAAACTAAAAGATATTAATAAGTAGTTATGCGTGTAATCATTGAGAAAGATTATGACCAGCTTTCTAAGTGGGCAGCTGATCATGTAATTGAGACCATCAACAAGTTTCAGCCATCCGCTGAGCGTCCTTTTGTGTTAGGTTTGCCTACAGGTTCTTCACCTATGGGTATGTATGCCAACTTGGTAAAAGCTGTGAAGGAAGGTAAGGTTTCCTTCAAGCACGTTATCACCTTCAATATGGATGAGTACGTAGGTCTTCCTGAGTCACACCCAGAGAGCTATCACTCATTCATGGCCACCAACTTGTTCAATCACATCAATTGTCCAAAGGAGAACATCCACATCCTGAATGGCAATGCCGAGAACTTGGAGGAAGAGTGCCGTCATTATGAGCAGATGATAGAGGATGCTGGTGGCATCGACCTCTTCATTGGCGGTATCGGTCCTGATGGACATATCGCTTTCAATGAGCCTTTCTCTTCTCTTACTTCACGTACCCGTGTGAAGACACTCACCACCGATACCAAGATTGCCAACTCTCGTTTCTTCGACAACGACCCTGAGAAGGTGCCAAGCTTGGCATTGACCGTAGGTGTGGGCACCGTCATGGATGCCAAGGAGGTGATGATTCTCTGCAATGGCCACAACAAGGCTCGTGCTTTGCAGGCTGCCATCGAAGGTCCTGTGACACAGGCTTGGACCATCAGTGCCTTGCAGCTCCATAAGCATGGTATCATCGTTTGCGACGAGTTGGCAACTGATGAGTTGAAGGTAGGTACATATCGCTATTTCAAGGATATAGAAAAAGACAATCTTTAAAATTTATAATCAGATGAGACTCAATTTAAGTTCACAAATCGTACTGAATAAGGTACCCGTTGAGTTCTATAAGCCTAAGACGACCGTAGAATACTCAGAAATCTCCAGAATGGAGAAGATTCATACCGACATCTTCGCTTCCATGAACGAGGGGGCTGCTCATGTGGCTGATGGCATCGAGGCAGGCATCAAGGCAGCCCAGCATGAGGGTAAGTTCTATGTGATGGCATTGGGAACCGGTTCTTCCTTGACTCCGGTCTATAAGGAATTGATTCGCCGATACGAGGAGAAGAAGCTGAGCTTCCGTAATGTGGTGGTCTTCAATTCGTATGAGTACTACCCATTGCAGAAGGAAAGTTCTATCCGCTGCATCAACCAGTTGAAGGAGCGTTTCCTCGACCACGTGGATATTTCTGAGCAAAACATCTTCTCTTTGGATGGTTTCGTGGCACAGAACGCTGTGCAGGATTGCTGCCGTCTCTATGAGCAGCGCATCAAGACCTTCGGTGGCTTGGATGTGGCACTCTTGGGTATCGGTCGTATGGGTAATATCGCTGCCAACGAACCGGGTTCTGGTATTCAGTCTGTGACTCGTCTCATCTTGATAGGCAACACCTCTCGTGAGGAGATGGAGAACAGTGGAAAGACCAAGGAGTCGGTGCCTCCATGTTCCTTGACTATGGGTATCGCCACCTTGCTCTCAGCCAAGGCTATCTACCTGACTGCCTGGGGCGAGGAGAAGTCTGAGATTATGCAGAAGGTAGTGGAGAATGGTATCACCGATACCTTGCCTGCTTCTTTCCTCCAGACGCATCCGAATGCTCACGTGGTACTCGACTTGAGTGCTGCTGCCCATCTCACTCGCATCGAGCATCCATGGCTTGTTACTTCCTGCCAGTGGACCGACAAGTTGGTGCGCTCTGCCTTGGTATGGCTCTGCCAGAAGATACACAAGCCTATCCTGAAGTTGACCAACAAGGATTACAACGAGAATGGATTGAGTGAACTTTTGGCTCTCTATGGCTCTGCCTACAATGCCAACATCAAGATATTCAACGACTTGCAGCATACCATCACGGGATGGCCTGGTGGCAAGCCTGATGCCGACGATACTTATCGCCCAGAGCGTGCCAAGCCATATCCAAAGCGTGTCATCGTCTTCTCGCCACACCCAGATGATGATGTCATCTCCATGGGTGGTACCATCCGTCGTTTGGTACAGCAGAAGCACGACTTGCATATCGCCTACGAGACATCTGGCAATATCGCCGTGGGAGATGAGGAGGTAACAAGATTCATGCACTTCATCAATGGCTTCAACCAGATTTTCGCCGATTCCAAGGATAGTGTCATCTCTAATAAGTATAAGGAAATCAAGCAATTCTTCGCACAGAAGAAGGAGGGCGACTTCGATACCAAGGACATCCTGACCATCAAGGGTTTGATACGTCGTGGCGAGGCTCGTACCGCTTGTACCTACAATCAGATACCTTTGGATCATGTACACTTCCTCGACTTGCCTTTCTATGAGAGTGGAAAAATCGAGAAATTGCCTATGACAGAAAAGGATGTGGAGATTGTTCGCCATCTCTTGCAAGAGGTGAAACCTCATCAGATCTATGTGGCAGGCGACCTTGCCGACCCTCATGGCACCCACAAGAAATGTACAGATGCCGTCTTGGCTGCCATCGACTTGGAGAAGGAAGCTGGCGCAGAGTGGCTCAAGGATTGCCGCATCTGGATGTATCGTGGCGCTTGGGCAGAGTGGGAGATTGAGAACATCGAGATGTGCGTGCCATTGAGCCCAGAGGAGTTGAGAGCCAAGAGAAACTCTATCCTCAAGCATCAGTCACAAATGGAGAGCGCACCTTTCTTGGGTAATGACGAACGATTGTTCTGGCAACGTGCCGAAGACCGCAACCGAGGTACCGCTCAGCTTTATGATGGCTTGGGCTTGGCTTGCTATGAGGCCATGGAAGCTTTTGTGGAATACAAACCATTATAATCAGAAAACACGCTGTTGTAATCATTGTTATACTATTCAATACATAGATTTCTAACTTAGATTAAATATTAAAATGAAGAAAATCAGACAAGTACTGTCGTTGTTCACTCTGACTGCGATGTTGGGCGGTATGCCAACATCTGCAGTCGCTGCCGACATCAATATTATCCCTGTGCCAGTGAAGACACAGAGACTGTCAGGTGAGTTTATCTTGCCACAAAAGGTGGCTATTTCCTATAATACTGCTGAGGGAAAGGCTATTGCCCAGTATCTTGCCGATAAGTTGAATGCCTCTACTGGTTATGAGGTGAACGTGGGGGCAAAGAAGGCGAACATCACCATCCAAATCTCTCCTTCTATGAAGATGGCTGAGGAAGGTTATAGATTGAGAGTTTCTTCCAAGGGTGTGACTATCAAGGCAAAGACGGGAAAGGGCGCTTTTTATGGCATGCAGAGTTTTATGCAGCTGTTGCCTGCCCAGATAGAAAGCCCAACCAAAGTGTCGGGTGTGAAATGGGTGGCTCAGTGCTGTGACATAGAGGATGCTCCTCGTTTCGGTTATCGTGGTTTTCATGTGGATCCTTGTCGCCATTTCATGACCGTGGAGAATGTGAAGAAAGAAATCGACATCATGTCTATGTTCAAGGTCAACACCATGCACTTCCACTTGACGGAAGACCAAGGTTGGCGCATCGAGATCAAGAAATATCCTAAGTTGACTTCCATTGGTGCATACCGAAAGGAGGGGGACGGTTCCATTTATGGTGGTTACTATACACAGGAGCAAATCAAGGACATCGTGGATTATGCTGCCAAGCGATATATCACGGTGATTCCTGAGGTGGATATTCCTGGACACATGATGGCTGCTATTGCGGCTTATCCAGAACTTTCCTGCAAGGGGAAGCCTGGTTCTCCTAGAATCGTATGGGGCGTAGAGGATATCGTACTATGCCCTGGCAAGGAGGATATGTTCCGTTTCTTGGAGGATGTGTTCCGTGAGATGGTGCCTCTCTTCCCAGGCAAATACTTCCATATCGGTGGTGATGAGTGCCCGAAGGTGAGTTGGAAGAATTGTCCTGCTTGTCAGAAGCGCATCCAGAATGAGGACTTGCAGGCTGATGGCAAGCATTCCGCCGAGGAAAGGCTCCAGAGCTATGTCATCAGAAGAATGGAGAAACTCTTGGCGCAATATGGCAAGAAAATCATCGGCTGGGATGAGATATTGGAAGGTGGATTGAGCCCGGATGCCACAGTGATGTCTTGGCGAGGCACACAGGGTGGCATTGATGCGGCACTCCAAAAGCACGATGTCATCATGACTCCTGCATGGGGTGGTGGCTTGTATCTCGATTACTATCAGGGAGATAGAAAGGTGGAGCCGGTAACTATCCAGAGTTCACCAGTTTATCTCTCCCAAACCTACAACTACAATCCGGTGCCTGATACCTTGAAGACCTTGGGCTTGAGTCAGCACATCTTGGGTGTGCAGTGCAACAACTGGTCGGAATATATGTACTCCAATGCCAAGCGAGAGTACCAGATGTATCCTCGTGCCTTGGCGCTCGCCGAGATCGCTTGGTCGCCACTCAACCGGAAGAACTTCAAGGACTTCTGCCGTCGCTTGGATGCCAACTGTGTTCGCTTGGATGAGCACCATGCTCGCTATCATATCCCATTGCCAGAACAACCCAATGGCTCTTGCGACAAAGTGGTCATCACTCGTGACACGACCGTGACCTTTACCACCTCTCGTCCGATGAAGATGGTATATACCTTGGACGGTACGATGCCTCAGCCGACCTCAGCTGTCTATCAGCAACCAATCCCTGTCAGTGGCAATGCCATTATCAAGATAGCTACCGTCTTGCCTTCAGGAAAGATGAGTAGGGTGAGAACGGTAGTGGTGGAGAAGCAAGACTATGCCCCTGCCGCTATTGTGGCAGAGCCAAAACAAGGTTTGAAGGTGCGCAGAGTGAAGGGCAACTATCTTCGTGTAGATGAACTCAACTGGACCGACTCCGTATGGCAGGAAAGCGTAATCGCTCAACCTAACGAGATGAAAATCAAGCAGGAAGAGGATGCAGCTACCCTAAGAGGAGCCAACAACTATGCCGCTATTGCCGAGGGATACATCTATGTTCCTGAGGATGGCGTATATTATCTCTCCTCTCGCCTTGACCAACTCTGGATAGACAACCAGTTGGTGATAAGCAACGAGGGTGAGGTGAAGGCAGTATCTTCTCGTGATACCTCCTTGGCATTGGCAAAAGGTTTGCATCCAGTTAAGATGGTGTTCCTATCGAATATCATCGGTGGATGGCCTGGCTGGTGGAGTGACCTCTCTGTAGAAATGAGAAAGGACACTGCCACGAAATTCTCGAAAGTGTCAAGTGAGCAGTATTGCCACTAATATTTGTATAAAATCTATTACGTTTTATAATATGATGAAGAATAAACAATCCATTTTATCCATCTCACTCTTGGCTGCTCTGAGTTTGACAAGTCCTGTGACGGCGACGGCTCAAAACGAGACTCGTTGGCACAATGTGGATGTCAACCAGCAGAATCGAGAGCCTCGGCGTGCAGCTTTCTTTGCTTTCGAGGATTTGAGCAAGGCGCAAGGCTTTGACAAGAAACTGTCTGTCAACTATCTCTCCATGGAGGGAACGTGGAAGTTTAACTTTGTGAAGGATCACAACAAGCGACCTTTGAACTTCTTCAAGGCGAATTTCGATGATAGCAACTGGAAGGACTTCCCGGTACCGGGATTGTTTGAACTGAATGGCTATGGCGACCCTACCTATAAGAACGTCGGGTACGCCTGGGCTACTCAGTTTGACCCTAATCCTCCATATATCAGTGAGATCAATAACTATACGGGTTCTTATCGCCGCACTTTTGATCTTCCTAAGGATTGGAAGGGTAAGGATGTGTATTTCCACGTAGGTTCTGCCACTAGCAACCTTTCGCTTTGGGTGAATGGCAAATATGTGGGATATAGCGAGGATAGCAAGGTAGCTGCCGAGTTTAATATCTCCAAGTATCTCAAACCGGGCAAGAACTTGATTGCCATGCAGGTGATGAGATGGTGCGATGGTTCTTACTTCGAGGACCAGGACTTTTGGCGTCTGACGGGAATCGCCCGTGAGGTGTATCTCTATGCCCGTCCGAAGGCACATGTAGCCGATGTTCGACTCAATGCAGGATTGGAGAACAACTATCAGGATGGTGTGCTGGATTACCAAGTTTCGCTGACGGGTGGCAATTCCAACGTCACCGTTTCCTTGTGCGACAAGGATGGCAAGCAAGTGGCTTCTGCCTCTGGTGCGAAGGGAACCATCAAGGTGCCACAGGTGAAGGCTTGGACAGCCGAGACACCGAATCTCTATCAAGTGTATATCACAGTCAGTGGCAAGCAAGGAGTATCGGAGGTGATTCCACAGAGAGTGGGATTCCGCAACGTGGAAATCAAGAACGCACAGCTCTTGGTCAATGGCAAGCCTGTCTTGATCAAGGGTGCCGACCGACATGAGATTGACCCAGACGGCGGTTATATCGTCAGTGTGGAGCGCATGATTCAAGACATCAAGATCATGAAGCAGTTGAATATCAATGCCGTGCGCACTTGTCACTATCCTGACGATCCTCGCTGGTACGACCTTTGCGATGAATATGGTTTGTATATCACCGCTGAGGCTAACTTGGAGTCCCATGGTATGGGCTATGGCGAGAAGTCGCTGGCGAAGTTCCCTGAGTATCTTCAGACCCATATCGAGCGCAACGAGGGCAATGTGAAGACCTTTGTGAACCATCCTTCCATCATCGTGTGGAGTTTGGGCAATGAGGCGGGCTATGGCATCAACTTCGAGAAGACATACGACTGGGTGAAGGCTTACGACAAGACTCGTCCGGTGCAGTATGAGCGTGGTGGTTATGACAGCAAGACCGACATCTACTGTCCGATGTATATCGACTATGAGGAGAGCGAGAAGTATTGTCAGAGTGATGGCACCAAACCTTACATCCAGTGTGAGTATGCCCATGCGATGGGTAACTCTGAGGGTGGATTCAAGGAGTATTGGGACTTGATTCGCAAATATCCAAAGTATCAGGGTGGATATATCTGGGACTTCGTGGACCAAGGTCTTCGTGACAAGAGTCCTATCACAGGCAAGGAAATCTTCACCTATGGTGGCGACTATGGTCGTTATCCTGCCAGCGACTACAACTTCAACTGCAATGGTATCATAGCCCCAGACCGCCGTTTGAATCCTCATGCCTATGAGATTCAGTATTATCATCAGAATGTATGGATCAAGGACTTCGATGCTTCTACCGGAGCATTTAAGATATATAATGAGAACTTCTTCAAGAACATCGACGACTTGAGCTTGACGGCATCCGTGTATGCCAATGGTGTTTTGCTTTCTACGGTAGCGATTGCTGATACCAAGGGCATTGCCCCACAAGCTACACAGAACGTGAAAAGCGAGGCTCTGAAGAAAGCCATCGCTGAGGCTGAGCAGCAACATACAGGCGAGGAAATCGCCGTCAACTTTGCCTTTGCCAGTGATGGCAAGGAACCTTTGGTGGACAAGGGACAGGTGATGGCTCGCCAGCAGTTTGTGGTAAGCAATTACAAGTTTGATAAGGTGGATACCCCTAAGAGCGGCAACATCGATGTGGAGGAAACCAACAGCTATGTGAAGGTGACGGCTGATAGAATGACCGTTACCATCGGCAAGAAGACGGGTATGATCGATTATCTCGACATCGACAAGGAACCCGTATTGAAGTTCCGCAAGAGCATCAAACCTGAGTTCTGGCGTGCTCCTACCGACAACGACTATGGTGCATCCTTGCAGAAGGAGATGCTGGTGTGGAAGAATCCTGCCATGAACTTGAAGTCGTTTGACAAGCAGGTGTTGAAGGACTGTGTGGTGCTGACCGTCCTCTTCGATATGCCAGAGGTAAAGGCACAGCTTCAGCTCCGTTATCGCATCAATGCCGCAGGCGAGGTGGCTGTGACTGAGAAGATGACCACTGACAAAGAAGCCAAGGTTGCCGACTTGTTCCGTTATGGAATGCAGTTGCAGATGCCTGCCGCTTTCTCCAAGTTGGAGTATTATGGCAGAGGTCCGGAGGAGAACTATATCGACCGTCATTCTTCTGCCTTTATCGGCAAGTATGAGTCAAACGTGAAGGATGAGTATTATCCATACGTCCGTCCTCAGGAGAGTGGCAATCATACCGACATCCGTTCCTTCTCCATCTTCAATCCTACCACAGGCAAGGGCATCACCTTTGAGGGTTATGCACCGATGGAATGCAGCGCCATCCCTTATCTCGTAGAGGACTTGGATGCTGGTTTGGAGAAAGAGCACGACTGGGGGCAGCATAGTGGCGACTTGGTTGACAAGGGCTTGGTGCAGTTGCATATCCAGCAGCGCCAGTATGGCTTGGGCTGTATCGACAGTTGGATGTCGAAGCCTATGGAAAAGTATCGTATGCACTATGGTGACAGAGAGTTTAAGTTTGTCATCAAGGCGAAATAAAAGAAGCGGCGTTTCTCTATCACAGGGAAGCGCCGCTTGCTATATGGAAATATGAAGTATTTCTATTTGATAAGTAAAGCTTATGACCTTACTAGATTTGCCATTGTAGATGGCTTTACACTCTTGCCACGATTTGCTCAGGAGTCAGCTCATTGTCCTTTGCCAACTGCTGATAGTCGTATCTGTCGTAAAGACCCTTCTTGATACCGAAGCAGAGCGTCCTCATGTCGCTGTCGCCATAGAAGCGAGCGATCTTCTCGCCGAATCCGCCTTCGAGCGCACCATCCTCCAGGGTAATCACCTTCTCGTGGTCAGCCTTCAGGCTTTCGAGCATCTCCTCGTCAAGACCCGTGATGTAACGAGGGTTGATGAGTGTAGCATCGATGCCTTTCTGCTCCTTCAATAGGGCAGCCACCTGCTTGCCCAAGCCATAGAAGGCACCCAGGGCCACGATGGCTACCTTGCTGCCCTTGTGGGTCATCTTGAAGCGGTTCAACTCTGAGTAATCCTCGTCAAACTGCTCGTCGCTGTGGGTCACTGCACCGCCTGGTACACGGATTGCCACTGGATGGGCTGTCTGCTGGATGCCCCAAGCCATCATCGCCTTGTACTCCTCCCAACAAGTAGGGGCGAGATAAACGAGGTTAGGGATATTGCTCAACATCGGGATGTCGTAGAAACCGATGTGGGTGATATCGTTCATGCCATAGAGGGAAGCGCAGAAGACATTGATGACCGCAGGATTGCCATTGATGCAGAGATCCTGTGCTATCTGGTCGTAGGTACGCTGGATGAAAGTGCTATATACATTATATACCGGACGGATGCCGCCCTTCGCCATACCCGAAATCATAGCAACTGCTTGCTCCTCGGCGATGCCTACATCCACATGCTGTGCACCAGCTTCCTCACGACGATTCTTGAAGAAACCAGCCACGGTAGGAGTGCCGGAGGTAACTGCCACCAAGTGCTTGTCCTTCTTCATCTCTTCGAGGAGGTACTCGGCGGTCATGTTGCCATAGTCCTCGCCACCGCCTTCAACCTTAGGCTTGCCTGTCTCGATGTCGAAAGGCATACTCCAGTGCCAAGGTTCCTTGTTTTGTTCGGCAGGTGCATAGCCCTTGCCTTTCTCTGTATGGATATGAACCACGATAGGATGGTCGATGTCCTTTACTTCCTGGAATGTCTTGATCAATGTCTCCACGTCATTGCCATCGGCTACATACTCATAGTCCAAGCCCATGGCACGGAAGAGGTTGCATTCAGCCTTGCCGTTGGTTTCACGCAAGAGGGCGAGGTTCTTGTAAAGACCACCATGGTTTTCGGCGATGCTCATCTCATTGTCGTTAACGATGATGATGATGCCTGTGCCCAGTTCGCCTACCTCATCAAGACCTTCGAGTGCCTCGCCACCGCTCAGAGAACCATCACCAATCAATACCACGATGTTCTCCTTGGTTCCCTTGATGTCACGAGCCTTCTGAAGACCGCTGGCAAGGGAGATGGATGTGGAGGTATGGCCTAATTCAAACTGGTCGTACTCTGGTGACTCAGCAGGACTGCTATAGCCAGAAATCTCCTGGAATCGGTTGTTGTCGTAGTAACCGAATGCACGACCTGTCAACATCTTGTGTGGATAACTCTGGTGAGATACGTCGAAGACGAACTTATCCTCAGGGCAGTTGAACACATAGTGCATGGCGATGGTGGTCTCCACGATACCGAGGTTAGGACCTACGTGACCGCCGATGTTGCTATCACGATTCAAGATACCATCACGAATCTCCTGAGCCAGCTCATGGAGCTGTGGCATGGAAAGTACCTTTACATCCTTAGGTGACTGAATTTTCTCCAATAACATAGTTTTATGAACTTTATTTGTTTATTTTCGGTTGCAAAATTACAGTTTTTCCCCGAAAAAGGCGTAAACTAAATTACTGAATGTTGGAACTAATTTACAGAAAAGCCCAAGTGATGCCTTCTGAAAGCCTCTTTCGCACTTTCAGAATACGATATTTGCGCATCTCGAATCCGATTCTTATGCTTCCATAATCCGATTCTTATGCTTCTCGCATACCATTCTGATGATGTAAACCTCAAATCCGCAACCTATTGGGTTTCGTGGGATTTTGCTTGTAAAATGACAAAAATTCATTTTATTGTACATATTCCTTGAATAACAGAAACGTCGTAAACACAAAATCCCTTTACCCCATAAAGCGACTTGAGGTAATACGCTGGTTTAACCAAAAAGCATGGTCTTTAACCAAAGTCTGTCTTGAACAGGTTGGCATAAGCATTGTTG
>OMGV01000022.1_pt1 | contig 109887 bp, 86 predicted proteins | sample 1646111 | NCBI WGS metagenome assembly OMGV01 (sample SAMN05578590, study PRJEB25193) | human gut metagenome | biome: Human Microbiome; feature: human-associated habitat; material: feces | host: Homo sapiens | place: USA:Birmingham | reverse complement strand
GCTTTCTTACTGAAACACTATACACAACAAGGAAAGTATTACTGATTCGCTTGACACGCCAATAATTTTTTACATTCTCCCCACAAAGCCACATTTCCATCCACTAGAGAGCTGACGCTCCCTAACTAGGTAAAAATTCACGCCTAACTAGGGAAGAATTTTTCCCTAACTAGGGAGAAATGAAAGTGGTACTAGGGAGGCGAGAGAAGATCTTCCACTGCATTTTCCTCCATAGCTCATTATTTTTTTACATTTTATCGAGATTACCAAAGACTAGAGCAAGAATCATTTGTTATTTTCAACTATTAATTGTACCTTTGCATCGTCATAACGAACTATCGTCGCTGCATTGCAACCAAAAGTGATGCTGCAGCACATAAAAACAAAGTTATCTATGGAAATTATCGTATCGAAGGAAATAGAAACCGTCTGCCCTACCTTCGTAGGAGCCTGCGTAGAAGCACAAGTAGTGAATACCCCATACTGCCAAGAGTTATGGGACGAGATTCACGAATTGGGAGAAAAGTATAAAGCGACACTTACCACCGAGTCGCTGAAAGAGATGAGCGGCATCGCCGCCACACGCAAAGTTTATAGAGCTTGCGGCAAAGACCCATCACGCTATCGTCCTGCCTCGGAAGCACTGATTCGTCGTATGTTGCAAGGCAAGACACTGTACCAGATCGACACCTTGGTAGATTTGGTCAATCTCGCCAGCATCGCCTATGGCTATAGCATCGGTGGCTTTGATGCCGACAAGTTTGAGGGCAGCACCCTCACCCTCGGCGTAGGAAAAGCAGGCGAACCTTACGAAGGCATCGGAAGAGGCATGATCAATATCGAAGGATTGCCCGTCTATCGCGACCAAATTGGCGGTGTAGGAACCCCAACCAGCGATAACGAGCGAACGAAGATGGAGCTGAAGACCACCCACTTGGTGGTCCTAATCAATGGATATGATGGTAATGAAGACCAAGTAAGAGCCAATGCGGAATTTATCCAGACATTGCTCCGCAAATATTGTCAAAGCGATGGAGGGCATTATTTTCTGTACCATCCTCAGGAATAAAACCAATACAAAGAAGCCGATGGTCAAAACTAAAACTGACCATCGGCTTCTTATCATTTACAGCAAGGCTTGCCATAACAGAAAACCTCCTCTGCCTATAGCCTTTCCAAAGACGGCTTCTTATGGATGCAAAGTGAAACCCACTACCAAGTAAGCTTTCTCCGTACTAGGGTTGGCAGTGACCTGCGCAAACAACGGAATACTGAAAGACTTGGTTATCTTGATATCCTTGGTTGCCTTCACAGACACATTAGTAACAGCGAAACCATTGGCATCTCCATAGAATGAAGTGGCGTAAGGAACAACACCCAAGGCAGCTTCCCAATCACAACCTCCCAACTTGAACGGAGCAGTAGCCTCGAAATAGGAAGAGTAAGCACGCTTGCCTTTCTTGGTGTATCCGTCATGTCCGGCGAAGTTGGTGTACCAGTTCAATGCCACAGGACCAAAGTCATAACCCACGTTAGCCTCAAAGACATGAGAGGTTTCATGAGCTGCGTATGCGAAATACTTCTCGTTAGGATCATTGAACCAATAATCGGTCACGCCCACATGGAAACCGCCTGTTTCATAAGCCAATGTCAAATCAAACTCCTTGGTATCAGAAGGTTCGGAGATTCCGACGCTTCCCCAAGCTGTCAATGAAAGACCTTTATAACCCAGTCCCAAAGTAGGCTGTAGGGAGATAGCTCCCAAATCCTGACCACGCCAATAGTATTGGCTCACGAAGTCGGCTGCGATAGTTGTTTCCACCTTGTCCTGAGCCATTGCGCCAGGAACAAACGCCATCAAACCGAGTGCCAACGCACTCAACTTCTTTACATCAAATATTCGCTTCATAATCTCTCTTATTTTAGTTAAACATTAGTTGTAGCAGCTCTCACCATGCTCATAGATGTCGAGACCTTCCTCCTCGATTCGCTTGTCAACACGGACACCAACAGTTTTCTTGATAGTCCAGAAGAGGATGACACCCGTAACGGCTGCCCAAGCATCAATGCAAAGGATACCGAAGCACTGTGCGCCAAAGAATCCGAAACCGCCACCATAGAAAGCACCGCCATCGAGAGCGAAGAGACCTGTCATCAAGGTACCAAAGATACCACATACACCATGTACTGAGCTTGCACCAACTGGGTCATCAATATGGAGCTTCACATCGATGAACTCGATAGAGAACACGAGGATGATACCTGCCAAGAGACCGATGATGAACGCACCTGTAGGACTCACTAAGTCGCAACCTGCGGTGATGGCTACCAAACCAGCCAAGATACCATTCAACGTCAAAGAGAATGATGGTTTGCCATACTTGATCCAAGAAGTGAACATCGTACCGAGACCACCAGCAACAGCAGCCAAGTTGGTTGTCAAGAATACGTGACTGATAGCCACACGGTTTACTTCACCAGAAGCAGCGAGCTGAGAACCAGGGTTGAATCCGAACCATCCGAACCAAAGGATGAACACACCGAGGGCAGCAGCCATCAAGTTGTGACCTGGGATAGCAGTACTCTTGCCGTTGCGATACTTGCCAAGGCGAGGACCTAAGCAGATGGCACCTACCAAAGCGAGCACACCACCTACAGAGTGAACGATGGCAGAACCAGCGAAATCATGGAAAGCAGCACCGAATGTATCCATCATGAACGAACCAGCCTCGCTATTGCAAAGCCATCCACCACCCCATGTCCAGTGACCTTCTACTGGGTAGATAATCAAAGAGATGAAGAATGAATAAACGCAATACATGGAGAACTTGGTACGTTCTGCCATAGCACCAGATACAATCGTTGCACTCGTAGCACAGAACACAGTCTCAAACATCAAGAAGCCCTCAGTAGGGAGGTCGCCATGATAGAAAGAGAGGTCGCCAAAGTTAGGCATACCGATAAAACCAGCTCCATCGCTACCAAACATAAATCCGAAACCTACGAACCAGAAGAGAATGGAACCGACCATGAAATCGACGAAGTTCTTAAACAAGATGTTTGCGGTATTTTTACTACGAGTAAAGCCCGCCTCACAGAGGGCGAATCCCGGCTGCATAAAAAAGACCAACATGGCTGCCAAGAGCATCCACACGGTATCTAATGAAATTCCTAAATCCTGTACACTCATAATCTTTAAACTTTAAAGTGTTGTTGTTATTGAAAACTATCTTTCCTACCTTTCACGACTGGAGCAGCAACTCCTTACTTCTCCTGCTCAGCATTATAAAGAGCGATGTCGCCTCTTTCACCTGTGCGGATTCTCACCGTGTCTTCCACAGGAATTACAAAGATTCGACCATCACCAATCTCGCCTGTACGGGCTGCCTCTTGGATGGCATTAATAGTTTTCTCCACGTTCTTGTCACGAACCACAATGTTAAGCAACACACGTTCGATACTACTGGTATCATACATGACACCACGATAGATACGAGCCTGTCTCATCTTGCCCTCTCCTCTTACATCGTAATAAGAGAACCATTCGATGTCGGCGGCAAGCAATGCTTCCTTTACATCCTCAAACTTTGTCTTACGGATGATTGCTTCAATCTTTTTCATGCTTTACCTTTCTTTTATTGTTAATACTCTATTATACATTCACAAGTCAAAGAAAACAAGGTTTCTACTATCACTTTGCTATCTTTCGAGTGCAAAATTACAACTTTTCGCAAGAAGAAACAAAAAATAAGTAGCATTTTGTTATTTTATTTACAAACAACTTACTATTCGTTTGCAAATAAAAGAAAAGAAGTGTCAATTTGTAAGCGCACACAAACTTTTAGCTTACAATTTGACACTTCTATCGCATTTCAAGAAAAACAGCCTTCCGAAAGCATCATTTTGCACTTTCAGAAGGCTGTTTATAGGGAATCAAGATACCGCTTAGCAGTTCTTGTGAGTCATAATGTTCAATACCATATCATCGGTGGCACGCATGGCATCCGCACCGATGGAGGTCAAGTTGTGGATACACTTATCCACATTGTCATCGACGATACCCTCGGCAGAAGTCACACACTTGCCTTCCATCGACAAGAGCGCGGAAAGCAAAGCCGTGCTGACACCCGAAGAAATCTTCAAGGCACAACTTGGTTTGGCACCATCACAGATCATACCCGTAAGGTTTGCCACCATATTCTTTACGGCATTGCAAATGCGCTGGTAGTCGCCACCCATCAAGTAAGTGATGCCGCAACTGCTACCGATAGAAGCAACAACACAACCGCAGAGTGCAGACAACTTACCCAGGCTCTGCTTGATATAGATAGCCGTGAGGTGACTCAGCATCAAGGCACGAATCAACTCCTCCTCCGTGTTTTCATTCTCCAAGGCATAGACAGCCACAGGATTGGTAGCGCAGATACCCTGGTTGCCACTACCACTGTTGCTCATCACCGGAATCATGGCACCACCCATACGGGCATCGCAAGCCGAAGCCGTACGAGAGATAATGTGAGAGAAGATGCTATCGCCAAAGATACCATGGCTCAAAGGACGATCCATCGTCTTGCCCAGACAGTGCCCATAGTTGCCCTTGATGGAAAGTTCGGCAGCTTTGATATTATACTCTTTGGTCTTGAGGATGAAAGAAATCTCATCGAGAGGAGCTGTCGTAGCGAAGTCATACACCAAGCGGAAGTCAAGCTGTACATCATCGTCACCTTCATTGGCACCACCATTGCCGCCACGATTGTCCAAGACGACCTCGCCATCACGATCGACAAATACGAAATGAGTATGGCTACCCGAAATGATGGCTGTGGCAGCATGCTCGCCAGCACGGCACATCACCTCTATATATAGCTTATCCACATTTCCTTCCTTCAGTTTGATGTCAATGTCGACATCCTCGATGAATCGCTTGCCCTGCTCCAAGGTCTCAGGAGTGAGGTCTTTGAGAACCTCCAACTCATACTCAGGCTTGCCTATCAGCGCACCAAGCGACACGGCGATAGGCAAACCTATCATACCCGTGCCAGGGATGCCGACGCCCATGGCATTCTTGAGCATATTCGGACTCAAGAGCACATTGATTTTCTCAGGACGGCAACCCAATACGGTCGCAGCCTTCGCCGTACACAATGCCACCGCCATCGGTTCGGTACAACCAATAGCTGGCACCACTTCTTTCTGAACAAGAGAGATGATGCTCTCTCTGATTTTTTTCTCTTGCATGATTATCTTGTTTCTTTAATCTTCCAACTGGAACAATGGGTCGTCAGGAGTCAACATGGTTGGCTTCTGGTCAAACTCCTTCAGCAACTGTTCGGAAGCATATTTCTTGTCCACCACCAAACGGAACATATACTCATTAAACCAATCATTGGTCATGATGAAGCAACCTGAGAAGCCATTATCAGCACCCCAACTGTTCTCCACCTTCCATTTCACAGGTTTGCCATTGGCATCCAAATCTACAGCCGTCAAAGTCATGGCATGAGTAGAGCCACTGTCGAATGTAGAGATGCGCTCCGCCTTGTTCATAGGGAACGAAGTACCAAACAAACTTCCATAATCGAAGTTGTCGAGTGCCAAGTAGCCACGCTTGCGATCGAGTTGTTTGCCCACATCATAGCTGGAGTACATCTTATGTCCATCCTTCAAGGAAGCAATGGCGAGTTGGGCGATTTCTTCCATCGGCAAGTTCAAGTACTTCCAGTTATGTCCATCATAAGTATGGCGGTCATACTCCACCTCATAGGTCTTGTGATAAGGGCGACGAGGGTCGTTCATCACCATCAGGAAAGTACCATTCAAGCTATGTCCTACTGTCTCCTCATAGAAGCTCTTCGGAGTATATTTCTTAGCCTCACCCACTTGCTTGCCGTCCTTGTCACGGAAAGCATAGGTGAACTCCTTCACAGGTTCACCAAGTGTCAAAGACAACATGTGATAGACGGTAGCGAGCATCTCATCCTTACGAGCCTGGATGGCGCTAGACTTCTTGCCCTGTGCCACCATCTTGCGCAACTCCAAGCCATACTCACGCAACTTGCTGCTGATGAGTTTGCTCATCTTCGAAGTGTTGTTGCTGGAGAAAGTTTCAGGCTGCGCACTCATAGGAGCCAAGCCATACTTCTCAGCCAAGTCGGCAACGCCGCAGAAAGTACCACCATCGTTGATAGGGTTCTTAAAGAAGAACTGCACCTGAGGGTCTTCGATAGACTTCTTTCCTGTGTCGATGACACCCTGCAACATGAGGTTGGCTTTCTCCAACTGGTCGTAGAAGAAGAGATAGTCTTGCGAGAACTCCACTACTCTGCCCTGCTTGTCGTTCTTGGCGAAATTGGAGCGCAACACATTGAAGCCACTGAACATCCAGCAACGTCCTGAGCTTTTCTGGTTGTGGATAGACTGCTTAGGAGTCTCTATGCTGAAATGCGTATCTACAGGAGCTTGGTTGGCAGGATTCTTCACCAAGTCATCGATATTATTATTGGCGATGGCATTGAAGAGGGCCTTGTTGGCACTGCCATTCTGCGCTTTCACGATCTGCTGCAAGGTTGCATTTCTGATACCTCCCTGGGAGGACTGAGCCATCGCTGACGATGCCATCATCAACATAGCCCCGAAAAGGATTACATTCTTTCTCATTATTATTTTGGTTTTATTATTACTTACGTTTTATGGTACCATTGAGGGTACTGGCGTTATGATTTTTTGTGTTTTTATATCCATTCGGATGCAAAAATACAAAGAAAAAACCGAAAAAGGGAAATTATCGGGCGAAATATGGCAAGGATTGGCAAAAAAGCAGTATCTTTGCAAAGTTATTCATAAGAATGGATTCATGAATCAAGAAAAGTTTCATCTTTTAAGTAAGATAAAATACCCAAAAGACTTGCGACAGCTCAGCATCGACCAGTTGCCACAGGTTTGTCAAGAACTGAGAGAAGACATCATCGACGAGGTTTCCGTAAACCCCGGTCACTTTGCGTCTTCGCTTGGCGTGGTCGAGATTACTGTAGCCCTACATTATGTATTCGACACCCCTGAGGACCGCATCGTTTGGGATGTGGGACACCAGGCGTATGGTCATAAGATTCTGACTGGGCGACGTGACACCTTCTGCACCAACAGAAAGTTGCACGGCATCCGTCCGTTCCCTACTCCTCTGGAGAGTGAATACGACACCTTCGCTTGCGGTCATGCCAGCAACTCCATCTCGGCAGCCCTGGGCATGGCAGTCGCAGCCCGAAAGACGGGGCATGAAGACCGCCACGTGGTGGCTGTCATCGGCGATGGTGCCATGAGCGGTGGTCTTGCCTTCGAGGGATTGAACAATGTGTCGAGCACCCCTAACGACATGCTCATCATCCTCAATGACAATGACATGAGCATCGACCGTGCTGTGGGTGGCATGGAGAAATACCTGCTCAATCTCGACACCAACGAGACCTACAACAAGCTCCGTTTCAAGGCTTCACAGTGGCTCCACTCCAAGGGCTATCTCAATGATGACCGACGCAAGGGAATCATCCGACTCAACAACGCCCTGAAGTCTGCGCTCAGCCATCAACAGAACATCTTCGAGGGAATGAACATCCGATATTTCGGACCTTTCGACGGACATGACATCAAGGAAGTGGTGAGAGTGCTCAAGCAGTTGAAGAACATGAAGGGTCCGAAACTGCTCCACCTCCATACCACCAAGGGCAAGGGATATGAGCCTGCAGAGAAGAGTGCTACCATCTGGCATGCGCCAGGCAAATTCGACCCTGAGACTGGAGAGCGTATCGTCGCAGACTCCAGCAACCAGCCCCCTAAGTTCCAGGATGTCTTCGGCAACACCCTCCTAGAGTTGGCAGAGAAAAATCCTCACATCGTGGGTGTAACGCCAGCGATGCCAACGGGCTGTTCAATGAGCATCATGATGAAAGCCATGCCCGACAGAGTCTTCGATGTGGGTATCGCAGAAGGACACGCCGTCACCTTCTCCAGCGGAATGGCAAAAGATGGACTTCAACCTTTCTGCAACATCTACAGTTCGTTTGCGCAAAGAGCATACGACAACATCATACATGACATGGCACTGCTCAACCTACCTGTAGTGCTCTGTCTAGACCGTGCAGGACTGGTGGGTGAGGACGGACCGACCCATCATGGTGTGTTCGACCTTGCAGCCCTTCGTCCGATTCCGCATCTCACGATTGCATCACCGATGAACGAGCATGAGCTTCGCAATCTGATGTATTCCGCCCAAATGCCAGACCAAGGTTGCTACGTGATACGTTATCCTAGAGGCAATGGCGTGCTGGTAGATTGGAAGAATGAGATGGAAGAGATCAAGACCGGTACCGGCAGAAAGTTGCGTGATGGCAAGGATGTCGCCGTGCTGACTCTCGGTCCTATTGGCAACGATGCAGCCTTGGCGATAGAAGAGTTGGCAAGCTCTGCTGAGGATTCGTCAGAAGCGAAGTTGAGCGTTGCCCATTACGACATGCGATTCCTCAAGCCACTTGATGAGAACATTCTCCAGGAAGTGGCAGAGAAATTCTCACGCATCGTCACCATCGAGGACGGCGTGAGAATGGGCGGTTTCGGCTCTGCCGTGCTGGAATGGATGAGCGACCATGGCTACCATCCACAAGTGACGAGACTGGGCATACCTGACGACTTCATCGAGCATGGTAAGGTATCGGAGCTCAGAGAAATCGTCGGTTTGGACAAGAATTCTATCCAAAAGTCCATTCTAGGAGAATAAGAGAAAAGGAAACCTTTCGATGAAGTATAAAGACATTCAGTATAGATTAAGCTATTAAAGAAAGATAGAAATGAAAATCATCATTGCAGGCGCTTATGCCATTGGTACCCACCTGGCGCGATTGCTCTCCCGAAGCAAGGAGGACATCACGCTGATAGATGACAGCGAGGAACGACTCGCCAGCATCGGCTCCGACTACGACTTGCTCACGATGGTGGGTCAGCCTACAAGCCTGAAGATTCTGCGTGACGCCAATGTTGCCGACACCGACCTGTTTATCTCGGTGACTCCCCTTGAGAGCAAGAACATCACCGCTTGCATCCTAGCCCATAAGCTGGGAGCCAAGCGAACGGTTGCCAAGGTGGATAATCCCGAATACATGGACCCACAAGCCCAGGAGTTCTTCAAGGACCTAGGCATCAACAAACTCATCTATCCTGAGATGTTGGCTGCCGTCGATATCAACAACGGACTGAAGATGAGTTGGGTGCGTCAGCGTTGGGATGTCCACGATGGTGCGCTCATCATGCTGGGCATCAAGTTGCGTGAGACTTGCGAGATACTCAACAAGCCACTCAAGGACATCAGCGGTCCCAACGACCCTTACCATGTTGTAGCCATCAAGCGTGGCGGCGAGACCATCATCCCTGGTGGTTACGACGAGTTGAAGCTCTACGACCTCGCCTACTTCATGACCACTCGCAACTATATCCCTTACATCCGCAAGATTGTGGGAAAGGAACATTATGTAGATGTGAAGAACGTGATGATCATGGGTGGCGGTCGCACTGCCGTGAGAGCGGTGAAGAAAATGCCAGAATACATGGAGTGCAAAATCATCGAAATCGACGAGAACCGCTGCGAGTATCTCAACGACATCCTTGATGACACCAAAGCCCTTATCATCCATGGTGATGGACGCGACATCCCATTGCTCAACGAGGAAGGCATCCGAAGTACTCAGGCTTTCGTGGCCCTGACAGGCAATGCCGAGACCAATATCCTCGCCTGTCTCACCGCCAAGCGACTGGGTGTGAGAAAGACCGTCGCCGTGGTCGAGAATGTCGATTACGTGAGCATGGCAGAGAGCCTGGACATCGGTACCATCATCAACAAGAAGGCGATAGCTGCCAGCTACATCTACCAGATGATGCTGGATGCCGACGTGATGAACGTGAGATTTCTCATGAACGCCAATGCCGATGTAGCCGAGTTTATCGCCAAAGAAGGTTCGAAGGTCACCAAGAAACCTGTGAAAGACCTAGGACTTCCTATCGGTGTGACCATCGGTGGACTGGTCAGAAAGAACGAAGGAATGCTGGTGTCAGGTAACACCCAGATAGAGCCAGGCGATTCCGTCATGGTATTCTGCCACAATATCAACATGAAGAAAATAGAGAAATATTTTATATGATCAATCATCAACTGATATGCAAGGTACTTGGACAGCTGCTTTTTCTCGAAGCAGTGCTTCTGATGGTATCTTTGGGTGTTTCCATAGGCTACCAGGAAGACGATGTCTTTGCATTCTTGGTCACCATATTCATCACCATCGGGGCAGGACTTGCCCTGAAATGGAGAGGTCACAACGCCGACAACTCCATGTCTCGCCGAGATGCCTATCTCGTGGTGTCATTGGCATGGATTGTCTTCAGTTTCTTTGGCACGTTCCCATTCTTGATCAGTGGATACATCCATAGTTTCACGGATGCCTACTTCGAGACGATGTCGGGATTCACGACCACGGGAGCCACCATCCTTGATGATGTGGAATGCTTCCCGCACGGCTTGCTCTTCTGGCGATCGCTCACCCAGTGGATAGGCGGTTTGGGTATCGTGTTCTTCACCATCGCCCTGCTGCCGTCGCTCGTAGGCGGACAGACCAAGGTGTTTGCCGCCGAGGCTACGGGTCCTATCAAGACCAAGCTGCATCCCCGTCTCTCCACTTCGGCAAAATGGATATGGAGTATCTATCTGATGCTCACCATCGCCTGCATCGTATCCTACTATGTGGCAGGAATGAATCTCTTCGACAGTTTCAACTATGCGATGACCACTACGGCTACGGGTGGTTTCTCTACCCATAATAGCAGTACCGAGTTCTTCCATTCTCCGGCGCTGGAATACATCTGTACGTTCTTCTGCTTCCTCTCGGGAGTGAACTTCACCCTGCTCTATGCGGCAGTCATCAAGTTCAAGATCAAGGATCTGTTCAAGAACTCAGAGTTCAAGTTCTATGTATTCTTTGTCACCGCCTTCACCGCCTTCATCATGGTAGAGCTGATAGCCATGCGCAACTATGATGTGGAACATGCCTTCCGCAGTGCCGTCTTCCAGGTGGTATCCTTCATCACCACCACGGGATTATTTAACGACGATGCAGCCCTCTGGCCTCACGTTACCTGGGTGGTATTGGCTACCTGCATGTTCTTCGGAGCCTGCTCGGGCAGTACGAGTGGAGGTTTGAAGGGTATCCGTGGCGTGATGCTGGTGAAAATGGTGAAGAACGAGTTCCGACAGATTCTGCACCCTAACGCCGTGCTGCCGCTGAAGATTGATGGTGTGAACGTGCCGATGCAGAAGCGGGTAACGCTGCTCGCCTTCCTCACTACCTATCTCATCATCTGCCTGGTCATCTCCTTCACGATGATAGCCATGGGCATCGACAACACCAATGCCATCACCATCACCCTGAGCTGTGTGGGCAATGTGGGACCTACCTTGGGTACAGAGATAGGACCAACGATGTCGTGGAGCGAACTGCCTGATGTGGCAAAATGGTTCTGCTCGCTGATGATGCTCATTGGACGTTTGGAGATATTCAGCGTGCTGGTCATCTTCACTCCTGCCTTTTGGAAAGAAAACTAAATCGCATAAAACATATATATATTATCAACTAATAATAAATTAAAGTCAACATGAAACCTTTAAAATTTCAACCACTATTGAAGTCCACCATTTGGGGTGGCAACAAGATTATCGCCTTCAAACACCTCGACATCCAGCAAGAGAACGTAGGCGAGAGTTGGGAAATCTCTGGCGTTCCTGGCAATGAGAGCATCGTTGCCGACGGCGAGATGAAGGGCAAGAGCCTCAACGAGGTTGTCGCCGAACTGAAGGAGAGCTTCCTCGGCGCCGACAACTACAAGCATTTCGGCAATGAGTTCCCTTTGCTCATCAAGTTTATCGATGCCAACCGTGACCTTTCCATCCAGGTTCACCCTAACGATGAGATTGCCCACAAGCAAGGCAAGGAGCGTGGCAAGACCGAGATGTGGTATGCTCTTCCATGTGAGCCTGACGCTAAGCTTTACAATGGCTTGAAGATGCAGATTACTCCTGAGCAGTACAAGGAGATGGTGGAAAACGACACCATCACGGATGCCTTGGCTCAGTATAACGTAAAGGAAGACGACTGCTTCTTCATCCCTGCCGGTCGTATCCACGCCATCGGAACAGGTTGCTTCGTGGCAGAGATTCAGCAGACCAGCGACGTCACCTATCGCATCTACGACTTCAAGCGCAAGGACAAGGATGGCAACTATCGTCAGCTCCACACCAAGGAGGCTGCCGAGTGCATCGACTACACCGTCTTGGAGAACTATCGCCAGGAATATACTCCTGCCAAGAACCAAGGTGTGAGCATGGTGCAGTGCCCATTCTTCAACACTGCCGTCTATGATCTCGATGAGCCTATGACACTCGATTACTCCGAGTTGGACAGCTTCGTCATCCTCATCGGCTTGAAGGGTGAGGCTCAGATCACCGACAATGAGGGCAACGAGGTTACCTTGCAAGGCGGCGAGAGCATCGTCATCCCTGCATCAACCAAGACTTTGAAAGTTGAGGGAACATTGAAGTTCCTGGAAACTTACGTATAATTTAATTCATAATTAAGAATTAATAATTAAGAATTAGACCTAACGAGATGAGTCTCGCTTACTAATTGTTGGGTGACAAGGCGCATCTCCCTTATCAAAAGGCACATTTCTTAATTATTTATTCTTAATTATTTATTATTCAAAAACTTCTCCACATCTCGCTGTATCTTCTGAAACTCTGGCGAGAACTGGTAGAAGGTATTCTTCTTCATCATCATCTTTACCTTGCCCAAGCTGTTCTCATAGCAAGCCATTTCGGTTCGAGCTTGCTCGGAATGGATGGCACGGTCACGGATTTCATTCTCACGCTCATTGCGAAGCGTGTCGCAGACGGTCTGTACGATAGGACTCACCACGATGTCGAAAAGATGATGCCCCTGTATATATAAATAGGTGTTATGCTCATGGATGCCCAAGCTACGCAAACGCTTAGCCTCTGCATCCAACGTTTCCTTGATTTTCGGGAAGCGGCGCTCCAACTGGAATACCTTCGCCCTCACCTTCTTGCTCAGGTAGTCGATCGCCCACTTCGGGTCTTGGATTCGTACGGAAGGCAAGACCACCACCTTGTTGAACTCCGACATATCAAAGTGCATCGTCATCTTACGGCGACGCACGAAAGCAATATGCCAGACGAAGAGCGGCCATATCGTCTGGGAATAAGAATCCAGGAAACGCTCAAAATTGAAAAGATTATGGTCATTGAGCGTCACCATCACACAAGTTTCGTGCAATCCCTTGGCATAGCACTGATAGTTCTCGATGGCGTAGGCATAGGTGTGGAAGATGTAAGGACTCTCCAACATCTGTTTTGACATCTCGGTCTCGCCTTGTAGGATATAGTCGTAGTCGGCATCTACACAGGCTATCATGTCACGTCCCAAGCCCTTGAGCATATTGGAGATGGCAGCCTTCTTGCCACGATCCAAATGCTGGTTGCGAGAGGGAAGCATGATGTCAAACTCCATCTTCTCATTCTCAAAACGCCCCAGCACCGACCGCCAAAAGAAGACGTCATCATAGCTCTCGACGTATGCCACTATCTTACGCCGAGCCTTCTTCGAGGTCATCTTGTTGGCAGCCTCGAAGTATTGTGAGTTGATGTTATCGGTTAGTCGCTTTCCCATCATTTCCAGTAGGTTTTAACATACTAATAGATTCTTCACTCTTCGTTCTTCACTCGTCACTTAATTGTGATGTCATCCACCTCGGTCACACGGTCTGTCCAACCATTCATCACCACGGCAGGACTATGAGTTGTCATGATGATTTGGATGTTTGGATTGAGTTGCAACACCAAGTCGATGAGGCGCTTCTGCCATTCAAAGTGAAGACTGATTTCCGGTTCGTCCATGAAGAGCACGTATGGCTGGTTGTCCTCCACCAGGACGGTGAGGAGGATGGCAAGGATTTGCTTCTCGCCTGCCGAGAGTTGATAAGGCAAGAGTTGCTCGCCCATCTGGTTGAAGCTAATCTCGTTGGCAGTGCGGATGATGGTCTTTCCAGTGTCCTTGAAAAGACTATCCACTATATCTTGGAAGAGTTTCTTGGGCTCGCTTAGGGTTTGTGCCTTTTGGGCAGCATCCGGCTCACCACCCTGGAGCACGGCGATGATACGATTGCCGATGTTTACCTGGTAATCGAGATACTTGCGCTGGAGTTGGAAGAGTTGCCAGTCGAGTTCGGTGACGAGCGACAAGTCTATCTTATTGATCATCTCCGCATTCATCAGCGGTCTATCCACAGAACGAATCACATCGAAGCGAATCCATTTAGCCTCCTCTGGCTCCACCTGTAGGTGTACGCCCTTGAGCAGATGGCTAGGAAATTCGCCTCCTTGTGCCAAGCCTTTCACCACCTTATTTAATATAGTACTCTTACCCACACCGTTCACACCACTGAGGATGTTGACACGGCGGTCGAGGTTCCAAAGGATATGTTTGGTACCACTCCATAGAGAATCAATCTCTATCTGCTTGATATAGTCGGCATATTTCTGCATAGTCTTTCTCATTTTAAGGATTGACACGAGAAAAAGTTCCCGTTCTTTCGATTTTCTAACCGCAAATATAATCATTTTCCTCGAAAATTAGTACCTTTGCACCCGATTTTAAACATAAATAAGAAAAAAAGAAAAATAAATCAGAGAAAATGGATAACAAAAGACCTCTTATCGCCCACTTGTGCCTCTTCTGTTCTGGTGCCTTTTGGGGATTGATGGCTCCAGTAGGCAAGGATGCGATGATGCACGGCATCGACGGCATCGACCTCGTGAGCTTCCGTGTCTTGGGTGGTGCTATTCTTTTTTGGCTTACCTCCTTTTTCACCAAGAAAGAGAAAGTGCCTGTCAAAGACATTTTCTTGTTTGGCGCAGCGGGCATCTTCGCCCTTGTTTTCAACCAGTGTTCTTACACCATCGGCCTCAACATGACTTCGCCTAGCAACTCCAGTATCATGACTACCTCCATGCCTATCTTCGCCATGGTTCTCTCGTTCTTTATTCTGAAGGAGCCGATCACTTGGAAGAAACTCGTCGGCGTGCTGATGGGATGCGTGGGAGCCATCATCATCATCACGACCAGTGCCACTTCGGGCAATGCCAAAGTAGGCAACATCTGGGGCGACCTGCTCTGTATGTCGGCTCAGCTCTCCTTCGCCCTCTACTTGGCGCTCTTCAAGAACTTGCTGTCGAAATACTCCCTCTTCACCATCAACAAGTGGATGTTCACCTGGGCCACCATCGTGATATGGCCATTCACCATCGGTCATGTGGGAGCCATCGACTTCGCCTCTGTTCCGATGAGCACTTGGTGGGAAGCTGGCTACGTCATCTTCTTCGGCACCTACTTGGGCTACATCTGCATGATGATCGGTCAGAAGACATTGCGCCCTACAGTCGTTTCGGTTTATAACTATGTGCAGCCTGTGGTATCGGTCAGCGTGAGCGTCATGGCTAGTCTAGCCGTTTTCAAGGGTATGCAAGCCTTCGCAGCCCTCCTCATCTTCTCCGGTGTTTGGCTCGTTGTCAAGAGTAAGTCGAAGAGAGACATGGAGAAAGAAGAACAAAAGCTAGCTAAGAGTGAAGCGTAAAGTTTAGCAAAAAAAAGTAGAATCTAAGTTTGCAAAGCTAGAAGATTAAAGTCAATGTAAGCTTTAACAACTGTTTCTGCCCCCATTTGTGACAACATTTCCGTCACAAATGGGGGTATTTCTTTGCATCGGATAAAGAAAACGCACTCAAATACTTGCTCATTCAAAGAATAATCCTTATCTTTGCCCACAAAATATAATGACAACAACTAACCCAAACATCATAAAGTATGAGAAAAATCCTAAGCCTTACAGTGGCTTGTCTCCTGACAAGCTGGATGTCTGCACAGACGGTTGCCAACATGGACAGCCTGAAAGCAGAGAAGAAATCAGTCGCCACTTCCATCAAACTTACAGGCAAGCTCACCACCGTGGGGAATTCTGATTTCCGACAGATGAGAGACCTCTGTTGGCAGTTGCGCCATGTCGATCTGAGTGCGTCGGATTGTCCTTCCATTCCGAAGAACGCCTTCCACTCTCGCCATCACTTGCAATCCATCATTTTGCCTGCCAATCTTCAGACGATTGGCTCACAAGCCTTCTTCGCTTGCGACAAACTACAATCTATCAGTTTGCCAAGCCAGGTAAAACAAGTGGGCAAAGCTGCTTTTTCGGGTTGCAAGAACTTGCAAGACATCACCATCAATGGCACACCCAAGATAGAAGACTTCGCTTTTGCCAACCTTCATTCGTTGAAGGTCATCACTTTGACTTCCAAGATTCCACCTCAGGCTAGCGCCTCCACTTTCTCAGGCATCAACCTCGGCGAATGTCGCCTTGTCGTACCGAAGGGAAGCGAGAAGGCATACCGAAAAGCTGAGGGATGGAAACTTTTCTATGGCATCAACAAACAGGCGAGAGAAGTTTGCAACCCAACCGACTGTCTGATTCCTGTTCCGATGAAGTTGACCGTAAACCAGAAGCAGGCTCCTCTCGAAGTGAATGGCATCTGGAGCATCAAGTCGGCTGATGGTTTGAGCAACGAACAAGAACATGCGCTCAGAATCTTGGGCGAGAGAATCGACAAGAGCAAGGTGAACAAATCGAAGAAGCTCACCCTCACCTTGGCATTGGACGAAAGCCTTGATGACCCAGAATCCTACATGCTCGACGTAAAGGCTAAGGAAGTTGTCATCAAGGGAAAGACAGCCGCTGGTGTATTCTATGGTTTGATGACCTTCGACCAGTTGCTCCGTGGCGATGGCTCCAAGAAGTGCTGCGATGCCATCATGCAAGCCTCCGTATCCGATCAGCCACGCACGCATGTAAGAGAGTTGATGCTCGACCCAGTGCGAACCTTCATCCCATTCGACCAGCTCAAGGCATTCATCCCAGAGATGGCTCGCTACAAGCTCAATGCCGTGCATCTCCACCTCGTGGACGACCAAGGTTGGCGCATCGAGATCAAGAAATATCCTAGATTGACAGCCGAGGCCAGCAGCCGTTGGAACATGGACGACATGCTGATGCCTATCAAGGGCTATTACACCCAGGAGCAAATGAAGGAGTTTGTGGCATACGCAGCCAAATATCACATCCAGGTGATACCAGAGATTGAGATGCCTGGTCATGAGGTGGCAGCCATCAGCGTTTATCCTGAGCTTACCTGCCATGCCAAACAAGTACCTATCCGTACCACTTGCGGTGTATCAGACGAACTTCTCTGTCCGGGCAACGAGTTCACCTACGAGTTCTTGAGCAATGTATTCAAGGAGTTGGCTGATATATTCCCTTCTCCTTATATCCACTTGGGTGGCGATGAGGCTGGCAATCCGGCACTCGACTGTTGGACCTCCTGTCCTAAGTGCCAGGCATTGAAGAAGAAGTTGGGTATCACCACCACCGATCGTTCCGAGAACTGGCGATTGCAGGGCTATCTCTTCGACCACATCATTGATATGCTCAAGACGAAGTACCACAAGACACCGATGTTCTGGTATGAGACCGACTTCAAGAAGATTCAGCCGGGCTGTATCACCTTCGCTTGGCGTGTCGGCCTGACGAAAGAAGCCCTCGACGCAGCCATCCGCAACAATGCCCGCGTCATGCTTTGTCCTGGCGAGCACTGCTATCTCGACTATCCGATGGCCAAGGGCGACATGCCTGAGGTCAACTGGGGTATGCCAACCACCACCCTCAAGAACACCTACGACCTCGACCCAAGCTGGGGCATGGGCGACGAATTTGAGAAGAACAACCTCTTCGGTGTGGCAGGAACTCTTTGGAGCGAGTGCATCAACACCCCTGAGCGCATCTACTACCAAGCATATCCCAGAGCCTTGGCACTTGCCGAGGTGGGATGGAGCCAAGGCAAGAATCGCTCTTGGAACGGTTTCCTCCATCGCTTGAAGCCAACGCTCAACGACATGATGAGAAGAGGCATCACCTTCTCGCTGGAGTATTGATTCTAATGGAAATATCTCCTCATTGGAGTATTGATATGGCACAAGGCTTTTCCTAGTTTCGGCTAAGAAAAGCCTTTTTTGATGCGAATACCACAAACGTGGTAGCCATAATGCCACTACTGTGCGATTTCCTACCCCAAAAAATCGCCGTATCTTTGCAGCGTCAATCAGAGATTAATAATTTAAAGAAAGGACATAGATTATGAGTACAGAAAAGAAACTTCGCTTTGAGACACTTCAGTTGCACGTAGGTCAAGAGAACCCAGATCCAGCTACCGACGCTCGTGCGGTGCCTATCTACCAGACCACCAGTTATGTGTTTCGCAACTCTCAGCACGCAGCCGATCGCTTCGGTCTTCGTGACGCAGGTAACATCTATGGTCGTTTGACCAACTCTACCCAGGGTGTGTTCGAGGATCGTGTAGCAGCCCTCGAAGGTGGTGTAGCTGGCTTGGCAGTCGCTTCTGGTGCAGCAGCTGTAACATACGCTCTCCAGAACATCGTACAGAATGGTGACCACATCGTTGCAGCCGACAACCTCTATGGTGGTTCTTTCAACCTCATCACACATACACTCAGCACACAGGGCGTTACCAACACCATCGTTGACGTTCGCGACTTCGCTGCTGTCGAGGCTGCTATCCAGCCAAACACCAAGGTGCTCTACGCTGAGACCTTCGGCAATCCAAACTCTGACGTAACCGACATCGACAAGTTGGCAGAGATTGCTCATCGTCACAACATCCCATTGATTATCGACAATACATTTGGCACCCCATATTTGATTCGTCCTATCGAGCACGGAGCCGACATCGTAGTTCACTCAGCTACCAAGTTCATCGGCGGTCATGGTTCATCTCTCGGTGGTGTCATCGTAGATGGTGGTAAGTTCGACTGGAAGGCAAATGCCGACAAGTTCCCTACCCTCGCTAAGCCAGACCCATCTTATCATGGTGCTATCTTCGCCGACGTAGCAGGTCCAGCAGCCTTCGTAACTCGTATCCGTGCGGTCATCCTTCGTGATACAGGTGCTACCATCAGCCCATTCAACGCTTGGATTTTGCTCCAGGGCTTGGAGACATTGAGCCTCCGTGTAGAGCGCCACGTACAGAACGCATTGAAGATTGTGGAGTACTTGGAGAAGAATCCTAAGGTAGCCAAGATAAATCACCCATCCGTACCTACCCATCCAGACCACGAGCTCTACAAGAAGCTCTATCCTAATGGTGCAGGTTCTATCTTCACCTTCGAGATCAAGGGCGGTCAGGAGCAGGCATGGGAGTTCATCGACCACTTGCGCATCTTCTCATTGCTCGCCAATGTGGCTGATGTGAAGTCACTCGTTATCCACCCAGCTACCACCACTCACTCTCAGATGAGTCCTGAGGAGTTGGAGCAGCAGCACATCTATCCTTCTACCATCCGCTTGAGCGTTGGTATCGAGAATATCGATGACTTGCTGGAGGCACTTGACGAGGCATTCACCTATGTAAAATAATTTAATTTAGAACGCTATGACAAAGATATATAAGCAGATTACCGACTTAATCGGTAAAACCCCTTTGGTGGAGCTGGGCAAGTACTCATCCTCCAAAGGTTTGGAGAACCCAATCATCGCAAAGGTCGAGTTTTTCAACCCTGGCGGTAGTGTGAAAGACCGTATCGCATTCGCCATGATCGAGGATGCAGAGAAGAAAGGTCTCTTAAAACCAGGAGCCACAATCATCGAACCTACCAGTGGTAATACTGGCGTCGGTTTGGCATTGGTATCAGCCGTCAAGGGCTATCACCTCATCCTCACCATGCCTGAGACCATGAGTATCGAGCGTAGAAACTTGGTGAAGGCTTACGGCGCACAGGTGAAACTGACGAGTGGCAAGGATGGTATGCCAGGAGCCATCAAGGCAGCCGAGGAATTGAGAGATTCTATCCCGGGCTCAGTCATCTTGGAGCAGTTTGAGAATCCAGCCAACCCAGCCAAGCACTATGAGACCACGGGGCCTGAGATTTGGGCTGACACCGATGGCGAGGTTGACATCTTCGTTGCTGGTGTAGGTACGGGCGGTACGATTTCTGGTATCGGCAAGTACTTGAAGGAGCAGAATCCTAACGTGAAGGTCATCGCCGTAGAACCTGCCACTTCTCCAGTATTGAATGGCGGTCAGAGCGGTCCTCACAAGATTCAGGGCATTGGCGCAGGCTTCATCCCTAAGACCTACTCTGCCGAGTACATCGACGAAGTGTATGATGTACAGAACGACGATGCCATCAAGGCAGGTCGTGAGTTGGCTCAGACCGAGGGGCTCTTAGTAGGTATCTCTTCAGGTGCCGCAGCCTTCGCTGCCACCGAGATAGCCAAACGTCCAGAAAACAAAGGTAAGAAGATTGTCGCTCTCTTGCCAGATACAGGTGAGCGTTATCTGAGTACAGTACTCTACGCTTTCGAGGAATATCCTCTGTAAAGCAATATGTCCTATCACTTTCCTCGCTTAGCGATAAGCGAGGAAATACTATTAAATCTAGCAATGGACTGTTTTGGCCCATCGCTAGATTTTCTCGTTTTCAATGTCGGTTTTTATAACTGTTTCTGCCCCCATGTAACAACTCTTTCTTGTATAAGTCAGAACAAAAAAAAGCTGATGCACTGAAATGGTGCATCAGCTCATTCTTATGTCTTGCTCTTTCCTGCAAGACCGACTTTTAGATTGATGATTTCTATTTCTGAAGACCTTACTTGATGGCCTTCTCCGCCGCAGCCACAGCCTTGGCAACGCCCTTGTTGAGAGCCACTTGCGCCTTTTTCTTGGCTGCATCGGTCTTGGCATTCATCATGTTGTCGTAGAGCGTCCAGAGCTTCAACTTGGCGGTAGCCTCCTTGTATGCCTTGGTGTAGGCATTGGCGGTAGCCTCTGTGGCAGCCTCCTGCTCAGGAGTGGCATAAGCGTGACGATAGCCCTTCTCCTTATTCCACAAGCCACGAGTGAAGTCTGGGAACGTCACTGGAGAACAGTCGTTGTCAAGAGAGATGGCACTCAACTCGGCGATGGCACACCACTCTGCCAAGTCATACACATCCATGTCGAGTGGCAAACCGTTCTGCAAGCAGTAGATGAGACGGGCACACATGATGAAGTCCATGCCGCCATGACCGCCCACCTCCTTGGCGAGCTTGCCAAACTTCTTGAGTATCGGACTCTCATATTTCTCCTCCAAAGCCTTGCGCTGCTCATCTGGCATAAAGCTATGAGTAGATAAGTCATCCACCTTAGGTTGGTTGCCCGTAGCCTTCAACTGACTGGCATCGACTGCGTAGCCTTCCACAGGATACTTATTGGCAAATCCTCTCGTTCCCGTCAACTGATAGAGACGGTTGTAAGGCTGAGGATTCATCACGTCGTGCTGGAGTTCGATTACCTTCTCGCCCTCGGTGCGAATGAGCGTCGTGGTGTGGTCGCCATTGCGGAACTCGGTACAAGGCTTGCCCGTCTTCTTCTCCACGAGCTCCTTGCCGTGTACGCTCTTCGTGTCCATCGACACAAGCGTCTTCATGCGGTCGCCACGATGGATGTCGAGAGCCTGGGCTACAGGACCGAGACCATGGGTGGCATAGAGGTCGCCACGATTCTCCTTATTATATTTCAATCGCCAACCGAGCTGGTCAGGATCGGAGCCATTTGGATTCTTCCAATAGTAATCCCAGAAATCATCGAGATTGTGGATGTAAGCACCCTGGGCACGAAGAATCTCACCGAACACGCCATGCTGAGCCATGTTCAAAGTACGCATCTCAAACCAGTCGTAGCAGCAGTTTTCGAGAATCATACAGTTGAGTTGCTTCTGCTCAGCCAGATTGATGAGGTCCCAGCACTCCTGCAGGTTCATAGCCGAAGGCACCTCATCAGCCACGTTTTTGCCATTCTCCAAGGCACACTTTGCCACGATGGCATGGTGCTCCCAGTCGGTGGCGATATACACGAGGTCGATGTCCGGACGCTTGCACAGCGCCTCGTAGCCCTTCTCGCCATAATATACGGCGGCAGGAGCCAGTCCGTTCTTGCGCAGGCGCTCGTTCTGCTTCACTGCACGCTTCTCCTCATAGTCGCAGAGAGCCACCACCTGTACGCCAGGGATGAGACTGAAGTTCTCCACGGCACCCGGTCCACGCATTCCGAGACCCACGAGTCCGATGCGCACCACCTTCTTCTTTGGCAGTGCCAAGCCGAGCACATCCTTCTGACCCTCAGGTCTTTGAGGAGTCTCAATGACGATTTTGCCCTTGTTCCAATGCCACTTGGTGGTAGGCGAGAGCGACTGTGCGTTTGCCGACTGGAAGCCCAGGGAGAGCATGGCGGCAAAGGCGAGACTGAAAAGCTTTAACTTCTTCATAGATTGTTGTTTTTTATTCCAGTTTCACACTTGTGAAAGCTCAGTTATTATATAATGTTACAAAAATAAACATTTTTTCCGAGCCATCCATCATCTTTCATGTTAAAAGTTCTTGGATGAAGCCAAATACCCAACACAAGTGGTGACGTTCAGCAGATGAACGTCACCTCTCATGACTGAAACTGCCCCTATCTCACAAAGGATTCCTTGCGGAAGAGAGTCTTGACGCTCACTCGGTCGTACAGGAGATAGCCACGCTTCATCCACGTCTTGATCATCTCGCGAGTGCCGGCGATGTCCATGCCGTTGTCGATGCGAGCCGACTCGACCTGTCCCCAAGTAAACTCATCGGGCAACTGAATCCTAACGTGAAGGTCATCGCCGTAGAACCTGCCACTTCTCCAGTATTGAATGGCGGTCAGAGCGGTCCTCACAAGATTCAGGGCATTGGCGCAGGCTTCATCCCTAAGACCTACTCTGCCGAGTACATCGACGAAGTGTATGATGTACAGAACGACGATGCCATCAAGGCAGGTCGTGAGTTGGCTCAGACCGAGGGGCTCTTAGTAGGTATCTCTTCAGGTGCCGCAGCCTTCGCTGCCACCGAGATAGCCAAACGTCCAGAAAACAAAGGTAAGAAGATTGTCGCTCTCTTGCCAGATACAGGTGAGCGTTATCTGAGTACAGTACTCTACGCTTTCGAGGAATATCCTCTGTAAAGCAATATGTCCTATCACTTTCCTCGCTTAGCGATAAGCGAGGAAATACTATTAAATCTAGCAATGGACTGTTTTGGCCCATCGCTAGATTTTCTCGTTTTCAATGTCGGTTTTTATAACTGTTTCTGCCCCCATGTAACAACTCTTTCTTGTATAAGTCAGAACAAAAAAAAGCTGATGCACTGAAATGGTGCATCAGCTCATTCTTATGTCTTGCTCTTTCCTGCAAGACCGACTTTTAGATTGATGATTTCTATTTCTGAAGACCTTACTTGATGGCCTTCTCCGCCGCAGCCACAGCCTTGGCAACGCCCTTGTTGAGAGCCACTTGCGCCTTTTTCTTGGCTGCATCGGTCTTGGCATTCATCATGTTGTCGTAGAGCGTCCAGAGCTTCAACTTGGCGGTAGCCTCCTTGTATGCCTTGGTGTAGGCATTGGCGGTAGCCTCTGTGGCAGCCTCCTGCTCAGGAGTGGCATAAGCGTGACGATAGCCCTTCTCCTTATTCCACAAGCCACGAGTGAAGTCTGGGAACGTCACTGGAGAACAGTCGTTGTCAAGAGAGATGGCACTCAACTCGGCGATGGCACACCACTCTGCCAAGTCATACACATCCATGTCGAGTGGCAAACCGTTCTGCAAGCAGTAGATGAGACGGGCACACATGATGAAGTCCATGCCGCCATGACCGCCCACCTCCTTGGCGAGCTTGCCAAACTTCTTGAGTATCGGACTCTCATATTTCTCCTCCAAAGCCTTGCGCTGCTCATCTGGCATAAAGCTATGAGTAGATAAGTCATCCACCTTAGGTTGGTTGCCCGTAGCCTTCAACTGACTGGCATCGACTGCGTAGCCTTCCACAGGATACTTATTGGCAAATCCTCTCGTTCCCGTCAACTGATAGAGACGGTTGTAAGGCTGAGGATTCATCACGTCGTGCTGGAGTTCGATTACCTTCTCGCCCTCGGTGCGAATGAGCGTCGTGGTGTGGTCGCCATTGCGGAACTCGGTACAAGGCTTGCCCGTCTTCTTCTCCACGAGCTCCTTGCCGTGTACGCTCTTCGTGTCCATCGACACAAGCGTCTTCATGCGGTCGCCACGATGGATGTCGAGAGCCTGGGCTACAGGACCGAGACCATGGGTGGCATAGAGGTCGCCACGATTCTCCTTATTATATTTCAATCGCCAACCGAGCTGGTCAGGATCGGAGCCATTTGGATTCTTCCAATAGTAATCCCAGAAATCATCGAGATTGTGGATGTAAGCACCCTGGGCACGAAGAATCTCACCGAACACGCCATGCTGAGCCATGTTCAAAGTACGCATCTCAAACCAGTCGTAGCAGCAGTTTTCGAGAATCATACAGTTGAGTTGCTTCTGCTCAGCCAGATTGATGAGGTCCCAGCACTCCTGCAGGTTCATAGCCGAAGGCACCTCATCAGCCACGTTTTTGCCATTCTCCAAGGCACACTTTGCCACGATGGCATGGTGCTCCCAGTCGGTGGCGATATACACGAGGTCGATGTCCGGACGCTTGCACAGCGCCTCGTAGCCCTTCTCGCCATAATATACGGCGGCAGGAGCCAGTCCGTTCTTGCGCAGGCGCTCGTTCTGCTTCACTGCACGCTTCTCCTCATAGTCGCAGAGAGCCACCACCTGTACGCCAGGGATGAGACTGAAGTTCTCCACGGCACCCGGTCCACGCATTCCGAGACCCACGAGTCCGATGCGCACCACCTTCTTCTTTGGCAGTGCCAAGCCGAGCACATCCTTCTGACCCTCAGGTCTTTGAGGAGTCTCAATGACGATTTTGCCCTTGTTCCAATGCCACTTGGTGGTAGGCGAGAGCGACTGTGCGTTTGCCGACTGGAAGCCCAGGGAGAGCATGGCGGCAAAGGCGAGACTGAAAAGCTTTAACTTCTTCATAGATTGTTGTTTTTTATTCCAGTTTCACACTTGTGAAAGCTCAGTTATTATATAATGTTACAAAAATAAACATTTTTTCCGAGCCATCCATCATCTTTCATGTTAAAAGTTCTTGGATGAAGCCAAATACCCAACACAAGTGGTGACGTTCAGCAGATGAACGTCACCTCTCATGACTGAAACTGCCCCTATCTCACAAAGGATTCCTTGCGGAAGAGAGTCTTGACGCTCACTCGGTCGTACAGGAGATAGCCACGCTTCATCCACGTCTTGATCATCTCGCGAGTGCCGGCGATGTCCATGCCGTTGTCGATGCGAGCCGACTCGACCTGTCCCCAAGTAAACTCATCGGGCAACTGCTGGAGCAGGTTCTTCGGTCCTCGCTCTCCGATGCGATTCGCCTCCTCCAGTTGCTCTTTCGACAAGTCGTAGAAGAATCTCATCTTGCACCAAAGGTCATAGTGGAGCGACCATCGGATGAACTCGTCCATCTCCGCCTCCCACTTGCATCCATTAGCCACGTAGAGCACGCACGCCTTCAGGTAAGCGATGACCAGGGCACGGAAGGTGAAGTTCTCGTAGATGCGGTCTTGCGAGAGGATAGCTATGTCGCGGCACTCCTCTGTCAACTGCTCCAGCAGTCGGGTTGCCTCAGGGCACTCCACCCGTTGGTCTCTCACCTTGCAGAGGTGCTGGATGTAAGGGCGCAACTGCTCGTCAAACGTCTCGTCGTAGGTGCCAAACTGTGGGATGGAGGCACCTATCACTCGTTGTGGGATGGTACAGAAGTTGATGCCCATGAAAGTTGCAAGCACCGATTGGAGGTAGGAGATATAGAACATCCAATGACAATGGGGGCAGTATCACATATTTCTCAGAAGTCCACTTTCCACATTTTTCTATACAAGACAATATAGTATATTATTCTACTATATATACTATTATATATATTATAATATATTTATATATAAGTATATAGAATATAATTTCATATAAGTAGAAAGGCTGAAATGGGAAAAATCATCAAATCACATATCTTTACAGATTAACAATCTTAACGAATTCTAACGACAGAGTCATTTTGCCTCAATCGCTAGAAAAAGCCATCACTCGATATAGTGAAGTTGACTGCTTTGATGGCGAGCAGAGCCTCTCTCCGATAATTGAATGTCTTGTTTTAATTGTGAAACTGCCCCCATTGTCATGGTTTTCCATCGGTTCTTCTCTCCCCTCCTTCCACCACCCCATAGCCTTCGAAAGCCCAGTCTCATAGCTTCCTAAGTGACAAAACTATGCTTTACGATGGAAAACTCATAGCTTTGTAAGGCACAAAACTACGAGTTAGTTTTATTAACAGTTGATTAACATTATTTAATCCTGCGAATTCAACCGCAGAGGATGGAATTTAGACATAAAAATTATGCAAATTTGGAGTTGCATTCCAAATTTGCATAAAATATGGCATCTTATAATAGCATTACAATGGGGGCAGTTACACAATTCAAATATGACATTACATCTGCTAATTTACCTCTCATGCAATTCTTATTGCATACAAATCACGAATGCCCGATTTTCTACAACATCAAGTTCTATTTCAAGCGAGCTTGCGCCTTCTTCCTCCTACGATGCGAGATGATGTATCCTGACAGTAAGACGAGGGTGATAAGCAAGCCGGAGAGGAAGACGAAGAGGTCGGAAAGAGGTCCCAAGAAAGGGGAATAGCATCTGCCGACATGCAATTCGAGAGCGACATTCCACAATGACATGGGGGCAGTTTCACAAATCAAATCCGACATTGATTCCTCATTCCTTGATTTTTTGGGCTCATCGTTACACAGAGCAACGGCTTGCCCCTTCGCATCCTCCACTCCCTTGGCGAAGTCGAAGACCAATGGCTTGCCTCCCAAGAAATCCTCGGAATAGCCACAGACGAGGTTGTCGGAAATCGGAATCATCGAAGTCTCCTCGCTTGGCTTGCCAGTGAAGTAATCGAGAATCTGATTTAAAGAATGATTTACTGGGTTCCAGCGATATATCCCTCTGAATGAGCCGACAATCCAGCCTCCCTTGCCATCCGATTCCCAGACCGTGACACCCATCGGGCTCAACTTCGGACACTCATCATCAGGCAACATTTTCGGAGCTTGCGAGAAGTCCTCATCCACTCTCAGGAAGCCCTCCGAGGTGGAGACGAGCCAATCGCCTTGGACGGCATCCCAACGGATGGCACGGAGCTTGTCCTGCCATACATTGCCATTCTCTCCCACCGTCTGAGGCAGCTTGCTCAACACCAGCGGCACCATCAATGGCGGACGGAGGCACATGCCCGTAATGGCAATCCAGAGCGTCAGCACTATCGTGACATAACCTATCTTGTTATGCCACTTCATATTCCAAGCGAACTGCTTGCCGAGTCGCTTCATCCGAGCCTTAGCTGCAAGTTTCTTCGCTCTTCTGATGCCGTAAGGCAAGATGAAAAGGAGGATGCCCGTAATGGACAACACGATGAGCACCAAGGCGATGGCATCGACCACGAGTTTGCCCGGCAAGCCGAAGAACTCGCCACTGTGCAAATGCCAGACGAGCTTGAAAAGCGTCGTCTTCGGCTCATATTTTTTTGGAGCAGGGATGATTTTAGATTCCACCCGATAAGTTTCTGAAGAAGACTTACCTATCTTACCGATTTCTCCATATTGCACAAAAGGGACTATTGTAAATACACGAGAGCGTGTGAGCGCAACAACCGTCATGCTATCCTTCGCCAATGCGACATCCATGATGCGCTCCTCATTGCCAGGCAGTTCCACCTTCTTCCATCGATGAGAATTCTCATCATAGCGATACACGTCACGCAAGGCGGCGCACCACAGCGAGCCATCCTTCGCCTTCACAACATGGCGCACATTTCGCTCATCAATGCTCTCAGGAAGACCTGCATTGAAGTCTTGCCAAGTCGAGAGACGAGAGTCGGTCAAGAAGACGCCAGCGCAGCCATAAGCTAGGACGGAATCACAATTCTCCGAAGAAAGCGAATGAGCAGCAGATTTCTTCACCACCGTCCCTTTCACGACTCCATTGTTGAAATTCTTGATATGATAGCTCGCAGGAAGCCACTTCCTGCTCACCTCGCAGCCCGAAAACACCTCACGATGATTCAAGATGATGCCCGACACGCAGAACACCAACATGAACACCGACAACACCAATCCTAACCAGCGGTGATATTTCTTCCAAGTAAAGTTATATTTCAATCTTGCCATTACATTCATTTTTGGGTTGCAAAGGTACATCATTTCTCTGATTTTCACAATACCCATATATGATGATTTCTCACAATAATTTACACTTTTCCCTTATCTTCTCCCATTTTTACGTTAAAATAGCCATCTTATCGAATAAAAATGCAGAAAAGTCATTATTTTATTGTACCTTTGTCACCATCAAAAACTGGCGTGCCATATTTGCACACACAGACATATCTAGGATAAAAACCAATATTCATACATATTTATTTATGAAGAAGATATTCTTATCCGCTGCCCTCCTGGCAGCATCGCTCGCATCCTTCGCACAGCAGAATCCGCTGTGGATGCGCTACCCTGCCATCTCGCCCGATGGCTCCACCATCGTTTTCGCCTACAAGGGCGACATCTACAGCGTTCCTTCACAGGGCGGTGAGGCTCGACAGCTTACCACCAACGCCGCCTTCGACTCCTACCCCATCTGGAGCCCGGACGGCAAGAAGATAGCCTTCGCATCCAATCGCGAGGGAAGCATGGACGTATATGTCATCAATGCCAATGGCGGTGCGCCTACCCGACTCACCACCAACAGCGGCTCGGAACTCCCCGTTGCCTTCAAGGACAACGACCACGTGCTCTTCTCCGCCAACGTGATGCCTACCGCCCAGAGCAACCTCTTCGCCAGCCGTGAGTTCTCACAGGTATATGAGGTGAGCACACAGGGCGGTCGCCCGAAACTCTACTCCGTGCTGCCGATGGAAAACATCAGCATCAACGCCAAGGGACAGGTGCTCTACCACGACTGCAAGGGCTACGAGGACAAATGGCGCAAGCACCATACATCGCCTATCACACGTGACATCTGGATGTTCGATGGCGGTAAGTATCAGAAACTCACCTCCTTCAAGGGCGAGGATCGCAACCCTGTGTGGGCGCAAGATGGACAGTCGTTCTACTACCTGAGCGAGCAGAACGGCTCCTTCAACGTATATCATCGCAATGTCGGCAGCGGCAAGGACACCCAGGTGACCCACAATCAGAAGAACCCTATCCGATTCCTCACCTCCTCACAGAGCGGCTTGCTCTGCTACGGCTATGATGGCGAAATCTACACCGTCAAGGAGGGCGCCGAACCTCAGAAGGTGAACATCTCCATCACCACCGACAATGCCGAGCCTAGTCTCGTGCGCCAGATTCGCTCCAATGGAGCCACCGAGATCGCCCTCTCGCCTAGTGGCAAGGAAGTGGCTTTCGTGATGCACGGCGACGTGTATGTGACATCGGTCGATTACAAGACCACCAAGCGCATCACCGACACGCCCCAACAGGAGCGCAACGTGAGCTTCTCGCCCGACGGCAGGGCTCTCGTCTATGCCTCCGAGCGCAACGGCGTATGGCAAATCTACCAGGCGAAAATCAAGAACGCCAGCGACAAGAACTTCACCTATTGCACTGATATAGAGGAGGAAGCACTCACCCACAGCAACCTCACATCGCAATATCCTGCCTACAGTCCGGACGGCAAGGAGGTGGCATTCTACGAGGATCGTGCCACTCTGCGAATTTTGAATCTGAAGTCGAAGGACGTGCGCACCGTGCTCGATGGCAAGTACAACTACTCTTACTCGGATGGCGACATCTGGTTTGAGTGGAGTCCCGACAGCAAGTGGCTCCTCTGCAGCTATATCGGCACAGGCGGCTGGAACAACACCGACATCGCACTGGTGAAGGCAGACGGCAAGGAGGTACACGACCTCACCGACAGCGGATATAGCGACAGCAACGGCAAGTGGGTGCTCGGTGGCAAGGCGATGCTCTTCGAGAGCGACCGTGCCGGATACCGCAGCCATGGCAGTTGGGGTGCCGAGGACGATGCCTACCTGATGTTCTTCGACCTCGATGCCTACGACCGATTCCGCATGAGCAAGGAGGAACTGGAACTCGCCGAAGCCAACAAGGACGTGAAGGAGAAGAAGGCTGAGGAGAAGGACGAGAAGAAGAAGGAAGACAAGCAGAAGAAAGCCGAGGAGAAGGGCAAGACCGAAGTGGAGAAAGTGAAGCCACTGGAGCTTGACATCGACAACTGCCGTGACCGCATCGTGCGCCTCACCGTCAACTCCTCTCGTATGGGCGATGCCATCCTCGACTCCAAGGGCGAGAAAATCTACTATCAGGCTGCCTTTGAGGGCGGTTATGACCTCTGGTGCCACGACCTGAAGGAGAATACCACCACGCTGATGATGAAGAACATCGGTGGCGGCGGCTTCGTTGCCGACAAGGACGTGAAGAACCTCTTCCTCTGCAATGGCGGCATCAAGAAGATAGACTTGGCGAGCAAGCAGACCAAGGGCATCGACTTCGAGGCTCCGTTCAACTACAAGCCTGCCGAGGAGCGTCAGTATCTCTTCGACCACATCTGGCGACAAGTGAAGGACAAGTTCTACGACCCTAACCTACAGGGTGTTGACTGGGATGGCTATCGCAAGGTATATGAGCGTTACCTGCCTTATATCGACAACAATTTCGACTTTGCCGAGATGCTGAGCGAGATGTTGGGCGAGTTGAATGCCAGCCATACCGGTTGCCGTTACTATCCATCGGGCGCATCCCTCCAGACAGCCGCTCTCGGTGTCTTCCTCGACCCTAACTATGAGGGCGACGGCTTGAAGATTCAGGAGATCATCAAGCGTGGTCCTTTCGCCGTGAAGAAGAACGAGGTGACTCCAGGCAGCATCATCGAGAAGATAGATGGCACCGACATCAAGGCTGGCGAGGACTACAATGCGCTCTTGGACGGCAAGGCTGGCAAGAACGTGCGCCTCACCATCAAGAATGCCAAGGGCAAGCGTTTCGACCTCACCATCAAGGCGATTTCACAGGGAGCGCAGCAGGAGTTGCTCTACAAGCGATGGGTGGATAGAAACCGTGCCATCGTAGATAGCGTTTCTGGCGGTCGCATCGCTTACGTTCACGTGAAGGCGATGAACAGCGAGAGTTTCCGCACGGTATATAGCGAGTTGTTGAGCGACAAGAATCGCAATCGTGACGCAGTGATTGTGGATGAGCGTCATAATGGCGGCGGTTGGTTGCACGACGACCTCTGTACCTTGTTGAGTGGCAAGCAGTACCAGGAGTTCGTGCCTCATGGCAAGGTAGTGGGCAAGGACCCATTCAATAAGTGGACGAAGCCATCCTGCGTATTGATTTGCGAGGACGACTACAGCAATGGTCATGGTTTTCCATGGGTATATAAGGAGTTGGGCATCGGCAAGTTGATTGGTGCTCCTGTGGCAGGTACGATGACGGCAGTATGGTGGGAGACGCTGATGGACAGAAGTCTTGTCTTCGGCATTCCACAGGTCGGTTGTCGTGACATGCGTGGCACTTTCGGTGAGAACACCCAGCTGAATCCTGACATCGAGGTGTATAACTCTCCTGAGGATTACATCACGGGTCATGACACCCAGCTCATCAGAGCCGTGGAGGAAATGATGAAAGAAACGAAGAAATAATTAAGGATTTTAGCCCTACTGCATTTTGCAGTAGGGCTAAAGTTAACTCATTTATTTTCAAGATATTAGCACAACTGATGGAGCAAAATACTCCATCAGTTTTTTACAACGTGACATAGTAATCCACCACTACATTGCTAATAGTTCCAGCCTGCCCACATTCTACCATCGACTTGGCGGTGAACTCTGCTTCCAATGAGTCATTAGCATAGACCTGCAAGACTACGACCTCGTCTAAGTCGGTCCTTAGTTGTACATTGTATAATTCCATATTAATCCAAATTTTAGCTATTTCATATGCAAAAATAGACATTCTTTAGACGATAAGCAAATTTTGAGGAGAGAATTTTCAAAAGAAAATAAAAAACTGACGAACCTAGTTGCCATGAAATGCGGTAGCAAGGTCCTTGAATCTGATAAAAAACTAGGAAACCAAAGAGTTCTTTAAATTCTCGCTTTACGAAGATTTTTTGGCAATATTGCCACTTTTTCTCTGTAGAAGACAAACTTCTCTTCCTAAATAAAGAGAATCTTCGTTTTGGAAAAGCTATGTAAACCCTAAAATGCAAATGGGCTGACCGTAGAATGCTTGAGACTACTGAACCGGTCGCAATTTGCGACTGGTTCACCATTGTTTACAATTATGCTCTTTTCCTCTACCATTTGACATTTGTTTTCAGTCTATTACATAAGTGATTTACAAAAATATCAGATTCTTACGAAACGTATATGCTAAAAATTAAGGAGATTTTGCCAATTAATGATTAAAATATTGATGTGTTCCATACAATGAATCCACTACCTATGCGTTTATATGTTATAACTATAATCAAAAACATAATGACATGTTGATTTATGAATAAAAAGAAACGGCAAATAAAAGCACAATCCAAAATGTTCCCTATAAAATTAACCATAGGGAATGTCTGGTTCTCTTTTTGTGTCGTAGTAATTATGTATGCCTTATTTTCCGCTTTCATTTTATCACCTATTTTAAAACATTATGGAATAAAAAGCAAAGCTGTTATAACCGATAACGAATCGTCTTTGGTTCATAGGTACACAACAAATTCTTACCTTTACGAATTCAGAGTTGGAGATAGATACTATTCCGGTAATTCCTTAATAGAAGTGGGCAATAAGGATAAAATAGGGGACACTATAGAAATCTTGTATTTTGAGCATTGGCCTTCTTTCAATAGACCAATATACTTTTATAAGGATGAATAGTTCTTGGTGATATTTAATTTATTCATAATATGGCTTGGCATGAGATTGTAAAATATAGTCCACAAAAATATGATTCAAATGGTGTATATACAGCAGATGAATGGACAAGTAGAAGTGATGTTGGCAAACATTACGATGGTAAATTATTTACTCTTGAAGAATATTTAAGAGTGGAACAACAATACATCGATGTTATACTTTCTGTTATGAAGATAACAAATTGTAAATATATGACGATTCATTATATAGAAGCAGACAAAGAATATATTGTCAGTCAAATAATATCTTCCAAATTTCATAAAATAGATGTCCCGCTTTTAAAATCTGTTCCTTTATTAGAGGAAAAGCGGAGAATCCATATTAAAAAGATTTCAGATATACTACGCTTGTGCCTAAGAGAGTATGCGTATGTCGTATTATGCAATAAAGAGCATAAATTACAAATAGAATTTGGTTATGATTACTATCTAAAGATTTCCTGTTCTTTGAACAACGAGACCTTAAAGAAGGTAGTCAATAAAGAAGGTTTATATTTAGATCCAAGATAAATGCACAAAGCTTGATGCACTGAAACGGTGCATCAAGGTCATATACGCAAAAAGTAGATACGGTACTTCACCGTATCTACTTTTTTCTATTTCTCAGCAAGCCTTCTTCTTGCGCTCGCAATATCTTTCACATTGGGCGCAGATGTCATAGCCTAGCATGGCACCAAGGATGAAATCCTCCTCAGGCGAAAGCTGGCACAATGGTTTGGTGACAATCATACGGATAGCATCCAGACATTCCTTCTTACCAAAGAAGAGATTCAGACGGTCGTTACCAACCGGCTGAATGATATAATCGATGTTCTGACGCTCCAATCTTGTTATGGCAAAAGACTCATATTTCTTGTTGAAGGTGAAGAGCACCATACGGCGCACACCTTTCTTATATTCATATATGTGGTTCATCAGAACTTTCAAATCTATTGGCATTACTGATACTTCCTGCTGCATACTATCCAAACTATTATTTCATTATAACATTCTTATTATCATCGTTTTGTCCTATCGCATCATACATTGAAAGGGCAAAATACTTTACAGTGATGGCTTGATAGCCTCAAGCCAAGCGTCGATGCGCTCCTCGGTCTTGTCATCCTCATTGACCTCATCGAGAGCCAAGCCCACGAACTTGCCGTCTTCCACTGCCTCACTGTCATCGAAGGTGTAGCCATCGGTAGATACGCCATCGAGCACAGTGGCACCAGCCTCAACAGCAGCATCCTTCAACTCCTTCAAACCGCCACAGAAGGTATCAGGATAACTCTCACTGTCGCCACAACCGAAGAGAGCCACAGTCTTGCCAGCCAAGCCAGCACTCTTGAGGGTCTTCACGCCATCATACCAGTCGTCTTGCATCTCTCCTGCACCCCAGGTAGAAGTACCGAGAATCAAATTGTCATGACTTGCGATGGTATCATCGTTGATGCTTGTCACATCCACAGCTTCCACGCCCAACTTAGAGGCGATGGTTTCGGCAATACTCTGGCAAGAGCCAGTAGAAGAGCCATAAATTACGATAGTTGATTTCATTTTTTCGATATCTTTTAGTTACATTTATTCTTATTCTTCTGCACGTTCCCCATCTGTCACAATAGGGGCAGTTACAGTATTCAAAGCTTACATTGCTTTCTATTTCGGGTGCAAAGATATAGACTTTCTCGGAATTTTGCAATACCTAAAAATGGGGGTTTCGGCAAAATACCTAGATATGGGGAGGAGGAGAAAGCGATGAGTGAAGAACGAAGAGTGAAGAGTGAAGAATTCAAATGCAAAAAGAGGTTGCCAAATATACCTTGGCAACCTCTTACTATAATTATATCAAATATTTTCCCCAAAAGACAATTGAATTCTTCACTCTTCGTTCTTCACTCTTCACTTAAATCGCATACAAGAATGTGCGGATGAACCAGTAGCAAACGATACCTGCCAGATAGCCCACGAAGGCAATCCAAGAGATGTGCTTCATATACCAACCGAAGGTAATCTTCTCCAAGCCCATTACAACGACACCTGCGGCACTACCGATGATGAGCATCGAACCACCGACACCGGCACAATAAGCCAACAACTGCCAGAAGATACCATCCACAGCCATGTCGCCCGTAGGAGCCACAGGATACATACCCATGCAACCTGCTACCAATGGCACATTATCCACGATGCTGGAAAGCACACCGATGATACCCGTCACGAGATAATGGTTGCCATTGAATACCTCGTTCAAGCCCTGTCCGAGAGCTGTCAACACGCCTACCTCAGCCAAGCAAGATACTGCCATCAAGATACCGAGGAAGAAGAGAATCGTACTCATATCCACACGAGAGAGCAACTTGGTTACTCGCTTCTGAGTGCCCTCCATATCCTGTCCACGATGCAAGCCACGATAGAACACCTCAGTGGCAGTCCACAACACGCCGAGCACCAAGAGGATGCCAACAAATGGAGGCAAGTGGGTGATGCTCTTGAAGATAGGAACGAAAATCAAACCGCCCACACCCAGCCAGAACACAGCCTTGCGCTGACCTTCGGTGAAGTCGCTCACTGCTGCCTCCTTGGATGCTGAAACCTCAGGCATCACCAGCTCTCCCTTGAGCATGGTCTGAAGAATGAGCGCAGGAATCACCATGGAGACGATAGATGGGATGAGGATTTCGGCGATAACGCCAGCAGCCGTAATCAACCCCTTGTTCCAAAGCATAATGGTGGTCACGTCGCCGATTGGCGAGAAGGCACCACCTGAATTGGCAGCGATAATGACGAGCGATGCATAGACCATGCGATCCTTGTGATCGGTGACGAGCTTACGCAAAATCATAATCATCACGATACTCGTGGTCAAGTTGTCGAGGATGGCTGAGAGAATGAACGTCAGGAAGGCAATGCGCCAAAGGAGTGCCTTCTTCGACTTGGTCTTCATCACCTTGCGAACCCAGTTGAAACCACCATTCTGATCCACGATTTCCACGATGGTCATTGCTCCCATCAAGAAGAAGAGCGTGGTGGCGGTATCACCGAGATGTTCCTGGATGATGGAAGTCACCTTCTCTATCATACCTTCCGCACCACCGGTATAGTCAGGGTGCATGAGTTGGAGATACTGCATTGGATCCACCATGTAGAGGGTCCAACAGCCCACGAGCATCAACAAGGCGATAGCTGCCTTGTTTACCTTGGTCAAGCTTTCGGTAGCTATGAGTGCATAGCCGAGCACGAAAACGACGATAATCGAAATTGTTAGTGTAGCCATTACTTATTATGATTAGATATTTCTTCTATTATATATTCAGGTATCGCCAGCCGATGGAATTGGCATCGCTTGCAAATTGGGGGCAAAGATACAAAAAGAAAAGGAATATCCACCTCATTTCCTCATTATATTTCCATGAAATCGTTTACTTAATTACGGTTTTCTTCCAAAACCCGTTCTATTTTGCGTATCCAGTGCTCATCGATCTCCACTTTCTCTGCATAAGACTTGAAGTTCATCACTACGTCTTCCACTTCTTCTATGATACTAGAAGCATTTCTGATATCCTGTCTTTGTGCAAAAAGCATCAAATCCTGCTTCGTTATATTCTTTCGCTTGCCAAGTATACCATATTCTGTAATCATGATGCAAATATAGTAATTTCTATATTTATCTCATAACATCAGGTTAAATGTTTAAACTTTTTTGTTGTTGCTACAGGCAAAGCATGCCGTAACAACTTTGTCTTTACTTCGTCAAAGTCTTTCAACCTCATTGCAACCACGGTGTAATAATGCTGCCGTACCTTTGCAACCGTAATCAAACGATATAGGTTATGAATGCTAAAAGGGGAATTATTGTATTAGGATTGCTCTCAGCGGCTAGCATGCCAACGTGGGCGCAACAGATTAAGGGTGTCGTAATCGACCAGAAATCGAAAGAGACACTCATCGGTGCAGTCGTCACTGTGGATGGAACCAACGTGAAGGCTATCACCAACATCGACGGAAACTTCCAGATCGATGGATTGAATAAAGAAAAGACATATACACTACATATTAATTATGTAGGATATAAGACTCAAAAAATTGACGGGGTTCAGGCGAAGGATGCAGACCAGGTGATTGCGCTGCAACCGGATGAACAGCAACTGAAGGAGGTGACCGTTACCGCTGTGGAAAGGAGAAATACGGATGCGGCAATGATTCAGGTAGCCAAGAACAGTCCCGTCATCGTGAGCAATGTCTCGGCACAAGAAATAAGCAGAACGCAAGACAGCAACGCAGGAGAGGTGATACGCCGTGTGCCAGGTGTGAGCCTCATTGACGATAAGTTCGTGATGGTGCGTGGACTGTCACAGCGTTACAACAACGTTTGGGTAAATGGTGGTGCCGTACCTAGTTCGGAGGCTGACTCCAGAGCTTTTTCGTTCGACATCATCCCTAGTTCGCAGATTGATAACCTGACTATCGTGAAATCTCCATCGGCTGAATATCCTGCCGACTACTCCGGTGGATTTATCATCGTAGGCACCAAGGAGATTCCTGCTGAAAACAATTTTACCTTAACCCTGGGTGGCAACTGGAACACATCAACCGCCTTCAAGGACTTCTCCTACACCAAAGGCTCTGCCACCGACTTTCTGGGATTCGACAACGGAATGAGAAGCCTGCACGGCGGCATCGAGGCACCTCTCAATCCTCAGCTCGACCCAATCGGCAAGCAGGTGGCAGACTATGCCACATCACTTCTGGGCAACCATCTCAACAACGACTGGATGGTGAAATCGAAGAAGCCACTGGGCGACCTGAAGCTATCGGCTAGCCTCAACCACCGTTGGATGCTCGGTGGAAGAACACTCGGTCTGCTCGCCGCCCTTAACTACACCAACGAGTATCGCACCTACAGCGATATGGAGAACAACCTCTATGGAATCTACGACGCAGTGAACGACAAGCCCAACTACCTGCGCCATTCCACAGACCAGCAATACAACAATAATGTTAGGCTCGGAGCCATGCTCAACCTCACCTTCCTCTCGAAGGACGGCAACCACAAGTATCAGCTGAAGAACATCTTCAACCAGCTTGCCACCTCCCGCTACACTTGGCGTGAGGGCGTGAGTGCCCAGTCGAATGAGGAGCACAGTGCAGAGTATTACTATCGCAGCCGAACCACTTATAACGGTCAGCTTACCGGCAAGCACACCTTCACCAGCGACGCCCTTGACTGGAGCATCGGGTATGCGTATGCCAACCGTCTATTGCCTGACTGTCGAAGATACCTCATAGACGATGCTCTCCAGTCGGGCGTTCTCGCCCTGAGCACCGGCAACGACATAAGCCGTGAGTGGACTCGTCTCGACGAGCACATCCTCTCACTCGGCATCAACGACAAGCACCATTTCCGTTTCGGCAGCTTCGAGCCAGACCTGCAAGTGGGTGCATACAGTGAGTACAGAAATCGCGACTACAAGACTCGCAACTTCATCTACAACTGGAATGTTTCGGATAACAACATGCCATCTGACTTCCGCCACAGCGACATCCCTACCCTCATCTCAGACGAGGCGAACATGGGCTACGACAAGCTGTATCTCTTGGAAGAGAAGCAGATGCGCAACAACTACCGCGGACGCAACACATTGGGCGCTGGATACCTGGCGATGTCTCTCCCCTTTGGCAAGCTCGGCATCCACGCCGGCGTCCGCTACGAACACAACGACATGGAACTCATCTCCAACACTCGTGACTACGAGAAGAGCGAGCAGAGTACACATTATCGCACCAACGATATTTTTCCATCTCTCAATTCAACATATAAAATCAACGACCAACATCAGGTGCGCCTGTCGTATGGTCGCAGCATTAACCGACCTGAATTCCGTGAAGTATCGTCGTCAGTGTACTATGACTTCGACCTTGCCAGCAATGTGCAAGGAAACACAGAGCTGAAGAACTGTTATGTAGATAACATCGACTTGCGTTATGAGTTCTATCCTTCCAAAGGGGAACTCATCTCGCTGGCAGCTTTCTACAAGCACTTTGACTCACCTATCGAGTGGACCTATACCGTGGCTGGTGGTACCGACCTCATCTACTCTTACAAAAATGCCAAGAGTGCCAACAACTATGGGCTTGAACTCGACATCCGCAAGAGCTTGGATTTCATCGGATTGAGAAACTTCTCCTGGTCATTCAATGGTGCACTGATCAAGAGCAAAGTGCAGTTTGAGGCTGGAGCCAAGGAGGAGAATCGTCCGATGCAAGGACAGTCTCCTTACCTCGTCAACACCGGTATTTTCTATAAGAACGAACGTCAGCAACTCGACATCGCATTGCTCTACAATCGCATCGGAAAGCGCATCATCGGTGTAGGACGAAGCGAGGGAACTACAGGCGATGACTCCAATGCTCGTGTACCTCACAGCTATGAGATGCCTCGCAACAGCATCGACCTGAGCTTTGGCAAGAAATTCGGCAAGCATTGGGATTTGAAGCTCAACATCCGAGACCTCTTAGCTGAGAAAATCTACTACAAGCAATTCGCTGACGTAACTTACAAGGACGGAAGCAAGAAACAAGTAGAGGAAATCTCCAGATGCTACAAGCCTGGCAGAAATATCGGACTATCAGCCAGCTACAAGTTCTAGAGAGTGAAGTATTCAATAGTAAAAAATAGATGTTTAATATAACAAGATGAAAATCATGAACAAGATGACAATGACAGGATGCCTCGGCATCCTCTTCGCAGCAGCCTTGATGAGCAGCTGCAGCAGTAACGATGATCCTACTCCTGCACCAGGAGCAGGATATGTATGGACCACCGATGGCGGTTTGAAGGCATGCGACCACATCCTCTTCAGCACCGATGGTAAGGAAGATGCCAATGGAACAGAAATCGGAAATGGCGACGCAGAATTTGTATTCACAGGAAAACAAACTTTGAAGAAAGGCACTTATCTCTTGAAAGGATGGGTCTATATAGCTAAAGGTGCAGAGCTCACCATCGAGCCTGGTACCATCATCAAGGGCGACAAGCAGACCAAGGCTGCCCTCATCGCAGAGCGTGGCGGCAAGCTCATCGCCAAGGGTACGGCTTCAGAACCTATCGTCTTCACTTCCGAGGAAGCTGCTGGTTCTCGTAAGCCAGGCGATTGGGGCGGTGTGATTCTCTGCGGTAATGCTCGCAACAATCAGACAGACATGCAGATAGAGGGTGGTCCTCGCACTCACCATGGTGGCAACGATGATGCCGACAACTCCGGTGTTTTGAGCTATGTTCGTATCGAATTCGCTGGTTATCCTTTCCAGAAGGATAAGGAAATCAATGGCTTGACCTTTGGTTCTGTAGGTTCTGGCACACAGATCGACCACGTACAGGTATCTTACTCCAATGACGATAGCTTCGAGTGGTTTGGCGGTACAGTCAACTGCAAGTATCTCGTAGCTTACAAGGGTTGGGATGACGACTTCGATACCGACAATGGATTCTCTGGCAAGGTACAGTATGGCTTGGCACTCCGCGACAGCAAGATAGCCGATACCTCTCAGAGCAATGGTTTCGAGAGTGACAACTGTGCCGATGGCGCTGACGTACAGCCATATACCACAGCAACCTTCTCCAACATCACCTTCGTAGGTCCTAAGGTATTGGATGCCAACTTCCAGAACGATCCTGACTATATCACAGCAGGTACTTACAATCCAAACAATGGTTCTGCCCTCGGCAAGTTCCAGGCAGCCATGCAGATTCGTCGCCACTCTCGACTCAACTGCATCAACTCTGTAGCACTCGGTTGGCCTGTCGGTTTGATCGTAGATGGCGAGAAGGGTGGTACTGTTCAGGCATCCAAGGATGGATTGTTCAAGCTCCAGAATGTATATTTCGCAGGCATGGATGTCGTAGGTTCTGATGCCAACAAGATTTACGAGGATAAGCTCTATGATGCTGTCAACAAGAAGTTCATCGATGAAAGTCAGAAGTCATACAGCAATACCTTCTTCTTCGCTCAGCCAGGCAACAAGTACTTCGACTCATGGAGCTCTCTCGTAGGTCTCGATGGTTACACTCCTATCGCAGGCAGTCCACTGCTCGGTGCCGCTAGTTTCACCGGTTGGACAGGTTTCGACAACGTAAGTTACATCGGTGCCTTCGATGGCAGCAACAACTGGATGGCAGGTTGGACTGAGTTCGACCCACAGAATGCGAAGTACTAATCAATACAGACTGTAGCATTCAGCAATCCTGACTGTAGCATTCAGACAAGAATATTTCAGCAGATTTCTATTTTGACTATAAGTTCTTTTAAAAAGGGCATGGCGCAGATTCACTAGCGTCATGCCCTTTGCTGTTTTTTATTAAGGTCATCACCGATTATTAAAACATTTTCAAGCACATAAATATATAGATTCAAGTGTTTGTTATTCAAATAATTTTGGCGATTGAATAATTTGTATTATCTTTGCCCTTATATTTAACAAAGATGTATCACAATGGCACGAGACAGAATCTATCCAGCTGGAGTGCAAACTTTCAGCGACATCATAGAGCAAGGAATGGTTTATGTGGATAAAACCGACCTTGTATATCGTATGGTCAAGAAATACAAAAATCAATAAGCCCGCAAGCGCTGCTCTCAAACAGATTGATGACAAAGGCTATATGATTCCATATTCGGCTGACGGCAGAAAGCTATATAAAATAGGTGTAAGCTTTAATACAAAGACCAGGACGGTTGAGGAGTGGGATTACAATATAGGGTAGGTTTCAAATGAGAAACCTACCTTATATGTAATCTTTAGATATATTTCCAGCTTTTCTCCATATAAATCTAATAAGTATGATATTAATATTCAGAAGCAATAATCTCGAATATCCAACTTTTGGAATGTATTTAGCAAGCTATATGGATTGAACACTCCTTGCATCAAATCAGAAAAAAGATAACCATCATATTGCTTCTTGAGCATAGCTATCATCCCATCTTTGGAACAACGATAATGTTTCGCCATCTCATCTATCGGTTCTGCAAAATACTTCAGCATCTCATCTACCGTAATACCACACAGAGCCTCATATTTAGGAGACATACTGATGTCGCTTGGTTGATTAAAGTCACTGAACACACTGACTTGGGAGAACTTGGTGACACCTGTGAGCAATACAAACTGCAAATGCTCGTCCGCTACCTTGAAGGTAGAGAAGAAAGCACGAAGCAGATTGCGATTGTATTCCTCATAAGTGATTTCGCATTCCTCATGATTGATGGTATTCTTCAAGTCCTAAAGTCTGTGATATTAGGCTTTCGCACAACCTTATATTCTTCTTCCCATTCAGAGAGATAAGTATCCAATACCTGGTCAAGAGCATTGGCATTGGTGTATGTACCAATGCCAAAATCGAGATGGAACACAGGGTATGTTTTCCAATCTTTTTCCAGTTCCTCAATGGCAAGTCCCTTGAAAAGTTCTTTCTTGCCCAAATAATAGCTCTTCAGGGTAGAGATAAGAAGGCTCTTTCCGAAACGACGTGGTCGTCCCAGAAAATAGACACACCCCTCATGGGTAAGAGAATATATCAAGTCTGTCTTATCGACATAGACATACCCTTCCTCACGGAGTTTTTCAAAAGACTGTATTCCTATCGGATATTTCATTGTTTACTCCTTTATTTATTCCTATAATTGAATTTAAATGCAAAGCTAAGTTTTTTTTCGGAATCCCCAAAGATTTCAACAACTTTTATAGATAAAGTTATCTAATGGAAATAAACAACAGAGGGCATAGCGCGATTATACTTTGCACCATGCCCTTTACCTATTAGTAATCAATCTATCTAACCTCTGTTAGCCTGTCGCATATTGTTATCTAGTATAGCGTATGATTATTTATCCGTTCTCACGACTCTGAAGCCGACATTAGCATAACCTTGCGAGCCATTTCTCACGATGTCCGACTTCTCGCTTCGGCAATCATCACGGTCGGAATCCCAACTGCCACCTTTGATGACGTATAGTCCATTGGCATCAGTAGAAGAAGTCCACTCCCAGCTATTGCCCCAGAAATCTATACCGCCACAAGCACCTATAGTCTGGCTATAAGCATCTACTGCCGTCAAGCCCTGTTCCACATGTCCCGAGTTCATTGCCACATCCTTCGGCATGTGACCTGCTGCAAAGATCCATTCCTCATCGGTAGGAAGACGATAAGAGTGAGCGTTATCTTGGGAAGAAAGCCAGTTGCAATAAGCGATGGCATCCGCTATTGTCACGTTGACCACAGGATAATCGGCTTGATCTTCAGCATATACAAAACCTAGATTGAAAGCAGCATATTCTGCATTGGTTACAGGTGCATAACCGATATAAGCATTATCCGTTGGTGCTCCTCGCAACACAAGCCAAGCATCAGCTGGATTGTCATCCGTACGAGGGTCGATGAGACGTAAGAACTGCTGTTCGAGACGAATCTCACGATTCTCCACCATTTCATCCACAATGTCTTGCATCTCCTGAACGAGGTCAGGAGTCTTAGCCTCTCGCTCCAACTCACGGAGCTTGTTCTTCTTTCGAGCCACCACCTTGTCATATCGCAGTCCCATCTGATCCATCAAGGCTTGCTTGTTTTCTTCTGTCGGGTTCTGCTGATATTGATGAAGCAGTTCGTTGGTCGTAGCATCTATCTGCGGACGCTCCTCCTCTACAAGCGGTGCATCAGGGTCTTTAAAGTCCAATTCGCTCTCCACCAAATCGAAAGGAGAGATGCAGATGGCACGCTCAGCTATCTGATGAACGCCGAAATAATCTGCCTTCAAGCCTTCCTTATTATATAGAGAGAGGCGATAACCACCATAGAGATTGCAAGGCAAGATGGAAATGAAGTAATCCTTGCCAGGAGTGAAACCTGATGCATCTGGCGAAGTGAACGTGAGGATGGAATGGGCATTGCTTACCTCATCCACGACAGGTACGGTTTGTCCATTTCCTTGTTCATCCACTTGCTTCTCCCACTTGATCTTGGCATTACCCGTCAAGGCATAGCCATCCACACTTTCCATCTCTATCTTGGTGATACCCGACATCTGGAAGTTGACCTTGAGGCCAGCACAAACACAGCGGAAATCCAATTTTCCTTGCACAGCAGTGCTTTCTTGCGCCACGGCAATGGCTGCGTTTTCATCATAGCCTTTATCCCCTGGTATTTGAGCATCAGGAATATTGACCGTAGTCGCATACCATGTATTCTCCTCGCCTGGATTCCAATTAGGATAGAAGCCATCCACAAGATGGGTACTTGTGATTTCCGTACCATTCCCTTGGTCAGCATCATCCACTATCGTATCATTGTCAGAACAAGATACAAGGCATAGCAATGCCAAGGCATAGCCAAATATCATCCTTTTCATCTTCTACCTCCTGCTCTTTTTGCCATACGCTGCATCATCTGTCTTTCCAACTGATAGACACGCTCTATCTGAGCCTGTGTCAAGAACTCACTATAGATGCCATAATATTTCTTGCGAAGATCCAAAATCTTTTGGCTGTGAGTGAAGCGATCTTTCAGACTCCGCTCAGTCTGCCCATCGCTCTGCTTTCCACGCTGCGGTTTCACACGAGGTCCCAACGCCCACACCTCCTTCTGATAATTACAATAGGTCTTGACGAAACGCTTGCCAGTAGCCTCATCAAAAGCCAAAGCCTTGGCGATATGCTTGGCTTGCACCTCTGCGAGTTGCTCACGAGTGAGGCGTTGTCTGTTAGCTTGACCATTATTCTGTGCCATTGCTGCGAAGCTGAAGGCTGTGAATGCACCAACCAGCAACAATAATCTGATGATATTTTTCATTGTCTTCTACTTTTTAATGATTGATGATATATAAATACTGTTTTATTCATTGATGAACACATCCTCTTGATACACTTGAAGCATATACGCTTGGTCCTCAGGAGCGAGATTGGAGAAGGCTTTCTCTACCTGTGCCAATCCATCCACCTGTTGCCGTGGAGTTTGCGAATGTCTTGGATATAGAATCAATATCAAGGCTATGCTTGCAGCGATGGACAATGCCCCCACAAGGATACGTAAACGACTGTTTTTTCTCTTTGGCTTCAAGGCGATTTGCTCAGCCTTGCCGGGCTGATTCTGCAAGCCAGCATCATCTGCCTTATCCTGTAAGTCTGCACTATCAGCCGTGCCCAGCAAATCTCCCTTTACCTCATTCCAGATATTCTCCTCCATCTCATCGAAGAAGCCATCGGGAGTTTGGTATGGCATACGCTTTCCTATCTTATCAAAATCAAATTCTTTTTCCATTTCTGTCTTGATTTAATCGTTTGTTTTCATATACTTCACTATCTTTTCCTTGGCGATATGATAATTCGCTTTTACATTGGCAGGCGTGGAGCCTGTGATGTTGGCAATCTCGTCATATCCCAGTTCGTCATAATAGCGAAGGTTGAAAGCCAGTTGCTGTTTGGTGGGCAAGGAGAGAATCGCCTTCTGCAATTTCACCGCCTCCAAGTCGTTGTAATCGACATAGTTCTCTGCCTTCAGCCTGTTGGCCTCTGTCAGCACGTTCTCCAAGGAGAGTTGGTCGCTGTGCCTACGTTGTAAGATTCGCAAAGCCTCATTGGTTGCTATTCTATAAACCCAGGCTGCCAGTGAGCATTTCTCCTGAAGTTGCTCCAGAGAATTCTTCCCCTTGAACTGGTCAAATGAGCGAAACACTCGTATGAATGTTTCCTGGACAGCATCTTGGGCATCATCGTGAGAGACTATCAAGCGACGGATGTGCCAATATACCGCCAGTTTGTATTTCGTCATCAAGAGTCGGAATCCTCTTTCGCCATTTTCTTGCAAGGCTGAAACTATATCCGTATCTTGTAGTGTAACCATGAGATATATGTTTTAGTCTATGTTTCGTGAAAAATGCTATGTTCTTTTTCTCAACAAATAGATTTGTTTCTTTCCATTATAAGTCGAGACGATAGGTTTGCTTTTGTCTGCAGCAAAAGCATCCAACTCTGCCTTGGCCGTCTCTTTCGTCAAACCAGTCATCTTAGAATACTGCTTGACGGTGAGCGAACCATTACTCTTCAAGTAAGCCATCGCCATGTTGAAACGCTCCTTCTGATTGAGTCGATTGCTGATGTGAGTGGTTACTACTGGCTTAGCGACAACTGTGACATGAGTTGGATATGCCATACAAGCAGCATGTACTACATGACCATGATATCCATGTCTATGCCAACGCTGTGCATTAGCTGAACCACAAGCGAAAAACATCGCTGCCACTACCATTGCTATTTTTATCTTTCCATTTACTTTCATAATTCTCTACATTTTTTATATTAAACCTCTAATTTGTTCTTTCACGCCGTCTTCATGAGCTCATTCTTATCGGACGTTCTATTTGGAAGACCCAGCGAAAACATAAAAGTAAAATTGGAAGCGATATTTTTTTGAAAAAAATCTCACTCCCAATTATAACACAAGCCACAACTCGCTTAAAATAAAGGTACATGCAATAAAATATGAAGCTTACTTCATTGACATCAGAACCTTACTTCATCAGACATCGAACCTTACTTCATCGGGCAATATTCAAGAGCGAAGGCAACACATTGCACATCATCGCATACTTAGGCGAACAATCCAAGCAGATGACAAATATCTTACATTTGGTTTTATAAAGTTACACATTATTATACTAACGACACCACGTATCACAAACAGAAAAAGGCACCAGACAAAGAGTAGAAGATACTACATTTTTCTTGAATACTATTTTTCTATTCGTTAACAAAATATAATAATAAAGTCGAATAGAGCTTTCGCTGATTATATTTCGTAAATTTGCAGCTAATTATTGAATTCACAATCTATTAACTATAACCCATGAAGAAAATAGCAATCATCATCAGCTTGCTTTTTACAACAAGCAGTTTTATCCAGGCAGCATCGTACCGTTTCCAAAACACGAAGTTGCCAGACAACAAACGAATCGAACTTCTTCTCCAAGAACTGACACTGGAAGAGAAAATCAATCTGCTCTCCACCAATCTCGGCGTTCCTCGCCTAGGGATTCCCGACTGTGGAAGTATGGAAGGACTGCACGGACTAGCCCTTGGCGGACCGGCATTCAACAATGGAAAGAAAACTGTGGATGGCAAGGAAGTGCCCGACGACCGATTTACCACAATGTTTCCACAAGCCTACGGACTGGGCGAAACCTGGGATAGAGAGTGCATTAGAAAGGTGGGCAATCAGATGGCAGAAGAAGCCAGATACTACTTCAACACTCAAAAGAGCAAACGTCGTGGCTTGGTACTCTATGCGCCAAACGCCGACTTGGCTCGCGATCCTCGTTGGGGAAGGACAGAGGAAAGTTTTGGTGAGGATGCATACCTGACAAGCGAACTGTCTGTCGCCATGACGAAAGGCATACAAGGCGACCATCCGAAATACTGGAAGGCGGCATCGCTGATGAAGCATTTCCTCGCCAACAGCAATGAGGATGGACGTGACTCTTCCTCCAGCAACTTCGACAACCGCTTGTTCCGTGAATACTACTCCTACCCCTTCTACAAAGGTATCGTAGAAGGAGGAAGCCGTGCATTCATGGCATCTTACAACGCTTGGAACGGCACGCCGATGTGCATCAATCCGTGTCTTAAGGAGATAGCCAGAAAGCAATGGGGCAACAATGGCATCATCTGCACCGACGGTGGTGGACTGAGTCTCCTCATCTCTGCTCACCACGCTTTTCCAACCCGCAAGGAAGGAGCAGCTGCGGTAGTCAAAGCTTCCGTCGGACAATTTCTAGATAGATACAAGACCGACATCCAAGCTGCATTGGACGAAGGATTGGTATCCGAACAAGACATCAACGAGGCTATCAAGGGAAACCTGCTGGTGGCACTCAAACTAGGTTTGCTGGATGGCAAGGATTCCAAGAACCCATATCTAGCGATAGGACAAGACTCCACGCTCACTGCCCCATTCGACCTACCGGAAGCTAGAGAACTCGCCAAGGAGGTAACCGCCAAGTCCATCGTCTTGCTCAAGAACCAAGGTCTTCTTCCTCTGGATGTCAAGCACATCAAGAAGATAGCCCTTATCGGTCCTTATGCCAATCAAATCATCTACGACTGGTATAGCGGAACAGCTAGCCATGCCGCCACAATCCTGGAAGGTATGAAGGAGGCACTGAAAAACACAGGCATAGAAGTGCTTTACGCTAAAGACAACACCTGTGGAAAGGCTGAGCTATTGACTAAAGAAGCAGATGTCGTGCTGGTTTGTACGGGCAACCATCCCTATGGTACCAAGCCCGACTGGTTTTTCTGTCCCGTACCTAGCGATGGAAGAGAAGCTGTAGATAGGAAGTCGCTGCAACTGCCAGACGAGGACTTGCTACGCCAACTCTATGCCATCAACAAGAACACAGCCCTGGTATTGGTCAGCAGTTTTCCATACACCATCAACTGGAGCCAAGAACACCTACCCGCCATCATCCACCTCACCCATTGCAGCGAGGAGCAAGGCTCAGCCCTTTCCGACGTCATCTTGGGCAAGGTGAATCCAGCAGGAAGGACAACACAAACCTGGGTGAAAGACATCCTCGACTTGCCACACATCATGGATTACGACATTCGCCACGGCAGGACCTACATATACCAGCAGAAGCCAGTGCTCTATCCTTTTGGCTATGGTCTGAGTTACAGTCATTTCAGTTATTCCGACGCCCAAGTGGAAAAGAAAGACAAGAATGGATACCTCGTATCTGTCAAGGTGAAGAATGATGGTGAACGAGATGGCGACGAAGTGGTACAGGTATATGCCAGTTTCCCAGAGGCTCAAGTAGAGATGCCCAAGAAGAAACTCTGTGGATTCGAGCGAATCGCCATTCCTTCCGGTGAGACGAAGACTATCAAATTGCACATCAACAAGCGCGACCTTTCCTATTGGGACGAGACCCAGCAATGCTTCAATAACCAACTAGGGAAGATAGAATTGCTCTTCGGAGCATCCTCGGAGGACATCAGAGAGAAAGTGACCATCCAGTAAGCCAAGACTCCTAAGTTTTTCCTAGACACATATAAATATTAACATCCCCCGGTACCCAAACGATGTACCGGGGGATTTTCTATATAGCCCAAAACGAGTTCATGGTAATAGAGTATCATTTAGTTTTAATCAACAGTCTTCACTCTACGCAGCAATTTTCCCAACTGCTTTCTATAGAGCAAGCAAGCTCATTGGTGGCAGTAAGCACAAAAGCCTTGTAATAAAGCATGGAGCACATATCGCAATAGAGTCCCACGTGCGTTTGCTCCCCGTGCCAGATGTCACGGCTGAACGAGGAAGGTATCCGCATCACCATCCAACAACTCAGCAATAGCGGACTCGAATTTGGTTTCTGCTATCAAGATAACCTCTTGGTCACCGACCAAGTGCCATACCATGAGATTGCCTCACTCAGACCTTATTTCACACTTCTGCGTGACAACATCCAAAACCAATTCAACGAGACACCGGAAATCATCAAGGGACTCCTTAGAGCCTTCTCCTATTCCATCATCAGCAAGACTTACCAATCCCAGCCCTACCATGAGGAAGAACCAGTTGCCAACCCCAGCCGCAACAAACAGCTATTCAACAGCTTTATGGAATTGGTCAAGCAATATCATACCCGCTATCGAGGCGTGAAGTTTTATGCCGACAAACTCTGTCTCACCCCCAACTATCTGTCGGGTGTCGTGAAAGACTACACAGGAAAGACGGCTACAGAATGGGTGAACGAATTTGTTATTCTGGAGGCAAAGATCATGCTGACGGATTCAGAACTCAGCATCCAAGAGATAGCCTATCAACTCCATTTCACCGACCAATCTGCCTTCGGCAAGTATTTCAAGCAACTGGTAGGCATCAGTCCCAAACTATACCGCAGTAAAAAATAAAGAAGTGCATACCTAAGCATAGATAAAAACCTCCCGACATTTTTATAAAAACCTCCCGACGTTTTTCCAAAAACCTCGGGAGGTTTTTCATTTCATCTAGTGAAGTTTGCCGAAGAAAGTCGCTTAGGAACATAACAGAAATAGGCAAACAGAGGGGTGAAGACTACCTAAAAATAATGATTTTTACCATTCACTCTTGTCTATGTCTCGATAATTGTGTAATTTTGCACGCTGAAAAGAAATAAATTCTTTTCGACAATAACATATAATAAAATTGGTATCAACAAGATGAAAAAGAAAGTATTCATGTTTGCAGCTTTGCTCCTGATGAGCATGGCGAGCACAATGGTTGCCAAAGGCAAATTTACCAATGACAACGTGATGAGCAAACAGAGTGATGGCACTTACGTGGTAAACACTACGACTTTGGCTAAGGATGTCAAGGGATTCAAGGGCAATACTCCTCTCAAGATTTACATCAAGAGCAATAAAATCGTGAAGATTGAGCCGCTCGCCAACCGCGAGAGTCCTAACTTCTTCGCCAAGGTAAAGCAAGGCTTGCTCTGCAAATGGTATGGCATGAAGGCATCCAAGGCTTCTACCACACAAGTAGATGGCGTTACAGGAGCTACCTTCTCTAGCAAGGCTGTCAAGGAAAACGTAAAGCGTGGTGCAAAATACTACGTGAAGAACAAGTAAGTAGGGAAATCAGATGATAACAGAGCCATATTTCTGCCAAAATTATCATTTTTAGGTATTGCAGGTTCAGACAAAAGTCTGTACCTTTGCACCCGCAAAAAGATTGGAATAAAAAGCAACGGATAAGTGAGAAACAGTCATTGCCCATATCATTCCCAATATAATATATAATAAGGTGTAAGCATCCTATTATATTTTTATCCTAAAGAATGTGCTAGACCCGACGTATAATACTCCTTATGATACCACAATTATTACCCATCAAACGGCAATAACTTTGATATGATAAATAACTTTTACTGATGGGATGATTCTTAGCATAGATATGAGAACAAAAAAGTGAATTTCATGTAACAACTCATCTTACAGCACCTGTGTTACGCTTGCACATCAGCTGCTGGACATGTGCACATCAGCCGTGATGCGAGCGCACAACAGCTGATGTGCGATTAACGAAGCTATATATCTCAAAGAGTTATATTAGTCTTTACGAGAACTTATATTAAGGATTTCGGAGACTTACATCGCTTCTTTTACTAAAGTAATATCAGAACGTGATGCTGCACGTCACCCCCTTACTCTCATTCGACAGGTAGGGCGAGATGAAAGTATTCCCAAGGTATCTCTTACGGAAGAAAGGCGATTAAATATCGTTAAAGGAAGCAAGTTTCTCCTGACAATATGCCTTGAAGTCATTCCAATGATAGTATGGAGCGACATCACTCTGGATAGGAAGGGTAGCCTCATCCTCATTCAGCAATACCTTCACCAAGATGTCATCGCTCTTTGCCTTGCGGTAGAACACAAACTGGAGATTGGTTGCCATCGGCGTAATCTTATAGTCAAACCACTGCGTAGCTATCTTTTCAGGGTCCTTGATTTCCGCTCCATACCCATTCAGGTTGAGGAGGCAAGTGAGAGGAGTCACCATCGTATCATGACCATATCGCAAGGTGGCACCGGGATGAGGAAGTGCTATGCAACTGTCTGCCTTCTCAATGATGTCACGCAAGAGATTGCGCTGGGAATAAGGCTGCACATTGCCCGTGTAAGGTGAATTGCCGTACGACATCTGCCACCATGAGTTGCTCACCACCCAGTTGTCATACAGTTCATCTTGAGTGAAAAGGTCGTAAAGGGAAACCTTTCCTCGGAGTTCTGTACCCTGAATAGCACCTGCCATCTCATAGAGTTTGTGGTTGAGGTCACGCTGGTTAATGTTCTGCTTCACCCACGCTGGGTCGTTGAAGAGTTCCTCCATCACACGTTTGTAGTTGTCGTGCTTGCTCGTCAGCTCCTCCTGCACCACCTTTCGCCCGATGCAGTTTTTCAAACTATCCAGGCGCTTGTCTGATTGGTTCATGTAGTACATATCATGATAGCTGGCATCATGGAAGATATGGAGCTGAGGATTCATGCGAAGCAACTGCTGCAGACCATTCTCCATGGAGAGGATGCAACGGATGACCACGGTGCTGCGAGCCTCGATATTGGTCTTGCCAGCGAATATCTCAGGAAATCGTTCCATCATCCTTCGGGTGATACCCTGGTGCTGGAGCGCACCGAGCGGAGTCAATTCTCCATCCCTTCCCTTGGCATCCTCACGTATCAAGGCTACCTTACGCAAGGTTTCCTCGCCCTTGGGTGTCAACTTGCCTTCTTGTTTCGCCTTCAACAATGAGAAGTATGGTACATCGTATGCCGCCTTGCCTATCATATAGCGAGAACCATGGCGACCATAGTGACTCAGATAGAATGGCTTATAACCCTTAGGAGCAGGAGAGAGTTGCTTCTGAGGTCCACGATAAGCTACATAGTTGCTAGCCGAGAGCGTGATGTCTCGTTTGAAATCCTCACGTGGGGTCTGTGCCTGGATAGTGCTTGCCGACATAAGGGCAGATGTCGCCAAAAGGGCGGTGGCAAAAAGCCAAAGGTGCTTCTTGAATAGATTCATATTCTTGCTTGTTTTTTTTTAAATGAGATGAATGAAACGTGCCTCCTCATCGGTAATGACTCGGATGCAGTTGCAAAAATAGCATTTATTCTCCAAACCAACAAATAAAACCAACTTTTTCTGCACAAAAAGCCGCCATAGGACATCATCTCGATTCCCATGACGGCTAAAAGAAAGTTTTATCTTTTGTCTTACTCTACAGTAATCTGCACTCTGCGGCACTCCTCCTTAGGGCAGTCGTTGCTGTCGCCAATGGCTTTCTCCAACTTGATGGAGAAGTCCTCGATGCCTTGCTTTTTCAAGTAATACACCACATTGTTGAGGCGTTCCTCGCTAAGCTTGTAGTTCTTAGAAGAAGGTCCATCAGATGAAGCCTCGCCGATGATAGTCAACTTGTAGTTGCCTTGTTTCTTCAATCGCTGGATGAAGTTTCTCAAACGAATCTTCTCTTGGGTCGTGATGTTGGACTTGTTCAATGTGAAATAGACATCATAAGAGGTCAATTTCTTGGACTTCTCGCAGTCGTCGAGCATTGCCTTCAACTCAGCATTGTCTTTCTTGCTGGCACTCAATTGACTTGCAAGACTTTCGTTCTCACGCAGTTTGTCTTGCAACTGTTGCTCGTATGCCGCCTTCATCTCTGCTTGCTCGCTCAAGGCACGATAATAGCGAGCCTTATTGCTTGGCATCACCTTGCTTACGAAGTTGAGGCGAAGAACCACTCCTGCACTATACATTCCCTTAGGAGTCAAGTCCTTGTTGAGAGGCAGACAGCTATATCTGCCGAACACACCTGCTGTCCAACGAGATGAAAGGTCGTATTCCAACGACAGGGTGGTTGGTATGTACATCGCATCTACATGGTCGTTGAAGGCATGGCTCTTCATGTAGTTGTGGGTGTAGACGTTGTAGTATCCTTCACCCTTGGCAACTGCCATCTCTCGGTAAGAGAAGGTGGTGGAGTTGCGGCTCCAGCCGCGCAGATAACCTACACCGACTCCTAACCAGAGGTTCAGTTGCTGAGCCTTGCGGTTGTGCCAGAACTCCATGATGTTGAAGTCTACATTCAAGTCTGCCATGGCATACTGCATGGTGTAGCGATTTTGGAATCTATCCATCTTGGTCTCCAAAGTCGTAGGATAGGTCTTTCCTGTAGAAGGATCTTTTATCTCATAACCCCTGTTCGTTGTGGTAGAGAGCATGCCCTTGTCTAACGACCTCAGCATGTCGTACTCTAAGTTCAAACCCAGTCTTACCCAGGGCTTGATATTGTATTTCACTCCGACACCTCCGAAGGGCATGATGTGCTTTCTTTTAGCTATCTCGTCCATACCCCTCATGCCATGATACAGAGTTCCTCCTCCCTGGATGTAAACCGACCAAGTGTGAGTACGCACCGTATCATTGTAGGTTTGTGCTTGGAGTGTGGCAGCCGTCGCTAAGACGGCGACTGCCAAGGTTAAACGTTTTATTCTCATAATTGTAACTGCTTTGAATTTGTAATGCGGTAGCATATCGGCATGAGATGTTCATGCTCTTTCTGCAGATTCTTACTTATTCGGGATACTCGAAAGTTGGAGTTCCTGTCACACCTGCATCATTTTGCAAGTAAACGTTGCACTTCACAACCGACATGATGACGCCATCCTTATAGGTAGTCAAGGTAAGCCATTTGTTGCTGACTCCTGCTGGTTGGGTGTACGACTTTCCGTTGGCATCCAAGAAATAGATGTGCGTGATGTTCTTTGTTGTTGTCGGGTAAACTCTCATAATGTTATATTGCATCTGCTCTGGCACTTTGGCTATTCTGATAACCTTCTTGCCGTTGGCGAGTTCCAGAGGCTGGAGTGTACCTGCCACAACGTTAGTTGTTGAAAGAACTTTCTCGGTTTCTACCGTGACGAAGTCGTTGTTCTGTACCATTCCAGTTGCTGCCAGATAGTAGGCGTTGCACAGGATAGTAGGCTTCTGTACCTCAAGCATGTCTGAGATGATTTTCTTCAGTTCTGGATTTGCATTGACTGCTGCCCACATAGCAGGTTCCATATATACAGAGGTCTTGTCGGCTGGATCCTGATAGATTCCGTTGTCGGCAGCCATCTTTTCCAGTTGCTTGAGCATGGCCTGTGAGTTGGCATCCTGCTTGTCCTTCAGCTCATTAATGGCTGTGGTAAGGGCATTCTTCAGTTTATTGTTAGATTTTACAACTTTTGCCAATCCTTTTTCAATAGCTGTGTTGAGAGCGGCGGTCTGTGCTGTGATGGCATCAACCACTCCTGCGATTTTGAGATTCATGTCGGTAGTCTGCTGGGTGATGGCATTCTTGATGCCGTTCTCCAAACCTGTGATAGAGCCCTTGATCTCTCCACCCTGTGTGGTGATGGCTGTTCCGAGAACTGAGCCCTGAGCGTTGACTGCTGCTACGATGACGTCACCATTCTTACCGATGGCTGTAACGATCTTGCCGCCTTGCTGCTCAATCATTTGCTTCAGAGCGACGAGCTGATCCTTCATGCCGTTCTCCATGTTGACGATGGCTGTTGTGTTGTCACTCAACTTAACGGTGAGTTGTCCTGTCATGTCGTCGATGCTACCCTTTACTGCTGTGTAGCCTGCGGTGATGTTGGTGTTCACATTGTCGATGGCGGTCTTCAGGTTGCTGAGTTCTGTCTTGATTTCGCCAAGTGAAGTGTTGTTGCTACCAAGTTTGTTCTCCACTGCTGTGAGACGGAGGTCGAGCGTGGTGTTGATCTTGTCGTTGACAACCTCAATCTTTGCGAGCCCTGCACCAACGGTGGTGTTGATGGCGTCAATCTTGCTACCCAGAGTAAGAGTCTGGCTCTTCAATTCTGTTGTGAGGTCGAGGATGCTATTCTTGAGCTGTGCTACGATGAGTGAGCCGCTGGTGTCGATGGTGAGGCGGAGCAGTTTGCTCTGTGCTTCGAACGTATCACTCAAATTACCAATAGCAGTCACGATCTTTTTGCCATGATTGTCAATCTTGGTATTCAGCTTGGTGAAACCATTAACAAGCGTAGTGTTGATCTGAGCAAGACCTGCCTGAGTGGTCTTCTCTAGAAGCTTAATGGCACCTGTATTCTCGTTAATTTCTACCTTGATGTCAGCCAAACCTGTCTGTACAGCTAAGGTGAGTGCATTGAGACGTTCAGCCAGACTATTTGATTGGTCGTTGATTGCTTGGATGATGGCATCAGCCTTAGCTACGATGGTAGCATTGAGGAGCTTGCCTGTGGTGTCAATCTGCAGGCACAGAACCTCTCCATTCTTGTTCATAGCGGTCACAATCTTGTCACCATTATCGTCTATAGTAGTCTTGATGGCTGTGAAGCCATTGAAGATTGTCGTGTTGATGGTGTTGAGACCAGCCTTCAGGCTCTCGCCCTGTGCTGTGATGGCACCCGTGTTGTTGTTGATCTCCACCTTGATGTCGGCAAATCCGCCCTTCACGGCAGCTGTCAAGGCTGCTATGCGCTCTGCCATGGTGTTGCCCTGGTTGTTGATAACGTCTACAAGAGCATTGCCAGAAGCCAAGATTTGTGCCGAGATAAGCTTACCTGTGGTGTCTATCTGGAGACGCAAGATTTCGCCATTCTGGTTCATGGCGTATACGATGGCTTCGCCCTGTGCGGTTACCTGACCTGTGAGTGTGGTCAATTGTGCGGTTAAGGCTTCGAAACCATTAAATAAAGATGTGTTGATGTCTTTAAGACCATTCTTTGTATTCTCACTCAATACTGTGATGGCACCCGTGTTGGCATCTACTGCCAACTTAATGTCTGCCATGCCGTCTCTCAACAATGTGTTGAGGGCATCAAATCGCTCTTTCAGCGTCTTGTTTAAGTTGTTGACTGCATCTACCAATGCCGAGTAGTCATTGATAAATGTGTTTCCACCATAATCAACAGTGGGTTCTGTTACGTCCGTACATGCCGACAAGCTCAAGGCTGCAACGAGCAACATAGGATAAAACTTCTTTTTCATAATTAGATAGATTTTAAGCTTCACTTTTACTAATACATTTCAAAATATTTACTCTCATATACATCTTTAATATATAATAAAGAGAAGCAGTTAATAATAATATTTTAACTTATACATCGGCAAATTTAAGCAAAAACATCGAAACGGAAGTGAACGTCAGTTTTTTGTTGTGAACCTCTGTTTTTATATGTGAACGTGCGATGGATTAAGCGTTTTTTAACTAAATCCACCGCACGTTCACTTGTATTTCGCTCGTTTTCCGAGCTTATCTTATATGAAAAAGAGACTTATACACATAGGGAGACTACCATTTTGACTTTTCTATTTGGGGAACGCCTTACGGATTCGTATTCGCATCCCCTATGCTCCTAGGCGCATCACCCTCAAGGATGCACTTCGACTCCCCCTATGCTCCTACATCCATAGCCATAAGGATGCACGCCGATTCATTCGATGCCTAGGCATCAATTCCATCAAATATAATCTTCTATCAAGGAATAGTCGAAATCGCCTAGCCTCTTACGAGCATTGGTCAAAGCCCAACGATTCTTGAAACCACACAGTTCGGCAGCCGCCTCTTGCCCATAGGTCCCAGCCGAAGACTCCATCAACTTTTCGTAGTGTCGAACTCGGAAGGCATTCACCAACTTGTAGAATCCCACCTGGGTGATGAAAGTACCTGCCAAGGTATGGTTCATCATACTGACATCCCGGATGACCTCTACTCTCTTCAAGCTCGGCTCCAAGTAACGACGGCTCACGATGATCAGGACCTCTTTCTTCACAGACTCCCAGTTTTCCTGTTCCATCTGCAATCGCAAGTTCGCTTTCTCCTCCTCAAAAGCATCTTGCATCACATTATCTGCCCCCCCCAATTCGACTTTCAACGGGAATTGGCGTCATCTCCTCCAAAGAGGCTGATTCTTGCAAGACGCGCTGAAGGTTCTCCTTCTCCATGATTGCCATACATTCCTTGTCCTCTTCTGTATGAATGATTTTGTTGGGATGCAAAATCTTGCAAAGGAACATCACGTTCCAAACCGTGACCAGCAGGTCGATAACGGCTTTCAGCGTCCGACTATCCGCCAGGAACACCACCCACATCACCAAAAGGAATGTCATCGGCAAGTATATCACCTTACTGGCAAAGACAAAGGGGAAATCCGAATCATTGGAATAGTTCTGAGTATGATGATCATCCACCATCCTCACTAGCCATCTATTCTCCTGAACCAATCGGAAAGAAAACAGGATGCTCAATCCTCCCATGATACACTCCCAAACCAACTTGTTGACTACCAAGAATTCGTTCTTGCAGAATAGCACCATGAGGGACAATGTGCCCAATAACAAGAAAGGCAAAAAGAAATAAAGCACAGAGGATAAGTTGCGCCTCATCTTCCCCATCTGAAAATAACGATGAAACGCCATGGCGAAACAGACGGGATAAAATAGGATGCCGAAACTCCTCACATAAAACCATGCGTCGGCATCGGAAGGACAAAGCACATAGGGAAACTGCAAAACCAAGGCAGCATAAAAGAAGGTCATCTGGCGGCGAGCCGGATAGAAAAAGTCGCCTCGCTCATCAAAAGGATGACACATGTGACACCATCTGACGACGGCACAAAACACGCCAGACAATATAAAAGTAAAGCAAGCCAAAGAGTAAAAGAACTCCAGGCTTGCAAAATCTGTCGAAATTCTCATCAATATCTCTCTTTCATTCTAAGAATATGATTGTACTTACAATGGCACTCTCAAACATTCAAGTAGCAGAAAGTGCCCCAAAGACGCCTCTTACTCCCATCCCATCAAGTTTCTGAGGAAAGGAAGCAGTTCGCCTGCCATCTTCTGATGCTGTAACTTGCTAGGATGCCAACTAGCCCCGTAGCCCAAGTCGCCAGCCTGGAATGTGAAGTCGAAGCGACAGATATCCTTGTCGCCCTTGTTCTTGCCCTTTCTAGCCTTACGAACCTCATCAGGGAGCGTGAATCCCTTCTTGTTGGCATCACTACAGATTCTGTCAAGCACCTCACGCTGCTCACCACTCTCCTTCTCGCCCAGCATCGGACCCGTAACCAAGACTATCTTGGCATTTGGATACTTGGAACGAACCATCGTCAAGAACATACGATAGTTTTTCTCATAATGAGCGATGTCATAATTATTGGTAGAGAGGTCGTTGGTACCCAAGTTGATGCACACCAGTTGAGGTTGATACTTATTAAAGTCCCACTTCTCATCGTGCTTATTAAACAAGGTGTATTCATACTGCCAAGGCATATTCTCAACAGAGCCAGCCTTAGGTCCGTCATAATTACGATACACTCCGATACCACTACGAGAAATGGAAGTATGCTGGGCATTGAGACTATCGCTCACGATATTGGCATAAGTAAGCCAATGGTTCTCCGTCTCATCCTCAAAGGGATCGGTCATCTCAATACTCTCCACACCATAGCCGCAAGTGATGGAGTTGCCGATGAATTCTATCTTGCGCTCAGGTAAGTCGGGCGATTTCACAAGCGAGCAGCCCTTGTCGAGCACGAAGCCACGGAACTCCGGGGTACGGAACAATCCCTCTATCACATACATCAACTTGACTTGGTGTTCTCCCTTTGGCAAGGCAGCAGCCACTGTGACCACCGAATCACGCTCAGCATTGAAGCCTACCTTGAAAGGCTCACACCCATCCACCTGCGCCATAAAATAGCCGGTCATCGGTCGGCATATCATCTTCAAGGAAGAACCTTGGAATCGAGCAAAGATAGAAGTACCAGGGAAGTTGAAGCTAGCCGTCTCATTTTTGTCGAAGTTCACACGTCCCACATATTGGATTAACGGATTAGTAGCTTTAACGACTTCACCTACAATAGGCAAGGTTGTAGAACTTTTTGCGGCAACAGAGCCGATACCCATAAGTGCCATTATGGCGATTAAAGATATTCTTTTCATAAATGTTATTGTTAGGTTTTCGGTGCAAAATTAGCATTATTTCCCGAAAAAAGCAAACAATATGCACATTTTTTCCTCTTTTCTTCTTTTTATTCAAATAAATATCGTATCTTTGCACTCACAAATGCGCTTGTGGCGAAATTGGTAGACGCGCTAGACTTAGGATCTAGTGGTTTAGGCCGTGTAGGTTCGAGTCCTATCAGGCGCACCGAAGAAAATCCTAACTGCTTGATATTGAGCGGTTAGGATTTTTTAGTTTTAGAAATTGCCGAGTTTTTGCCGAGTTTTCCGAGCGTTATGCTATTTAGAAAATTCGAAGACAATCAGATATTTTGACAAATACAACAGAGTTTCTCTTTCATAACATTTCATTGGATAAAACTCAATCCATCAATCGCATCTTTTAGTCCTTTTATAGTAGGAAGAGGAATAATACATGTAAAGAAAGTTAATTATTTACCCGATAAATCAATTTTCCAAATAAATATTGTATTTTTGCATTATGAGAATAACATCATTAGACATATCGGAGCATAAACATGCTGTTTTAGCAGACTCATTTGAGAGTTTACTGAAATTCAGAACCTCCCTTAACATCATAGGAGAAGTTCTGAATGTCCCATTATGCGCATTAAAAAGTATTCTTAGGCAGAATGGACATAGCAATGTTAATCCCTCTGACTATTGCATAGATGAAAAAGAGTTAGAGATGTTTGCGGAAGCTTATATCCGTAAAATGAGATGTTATTTTACCAGTTCTATCCGAAATATAAGCACTCTTTCATTTGAAGAGAAAACGGATTTGAACAAGTTTTACAACCATTTTAAAAAAGAAGAATGCTACCATCTAAGCTCAGCGAATTGGAATCAAATAGATACCAACAAGATTCGTGCAGCTTTCATGGACATAGTTAAAGAAAAAACAAAATCACCATTTGACCTTCTTGCTCAAAATATTCTTGAAACTTTAGAAATCAGAGAATATTCTTCTAAAAGATTATCCTTAATTGACAGAATAGTAAGCAGCCAAGAAGACGAAGAGATTCAAGAGCTATTAAATTCTTTATACAATAAGAATGCTGATACTTTACAACTTTTCGTTCTGCCTATTTCGAAACGAGCAGAATCCCTTATTTTAGAAAAGAAGGTAGCAAGGCATTCGTGGTATAATATCATGCTACGTATTATGTTTATTGCAATAAGGTATCACATCAATACGCTTGAAGACTCTTATCATAATTTTCTTTAGATTAGTTTTATTAACGTGACTTTGTCACAAGAAAATAATCATCAAAAAGAAAATTATGAACATAAATATATTAAGAAATAAAATAGAACAAAGTAATCTCGACTACGAGGCAAAACAAGAGTTGATCCATCTTCTCAAGCAAAACGAAATAGATAAATTCATCAAACGTTTTCTTTGTCTCTTGAAAGTTTGGGATAAGCTATCAGATTTAATACAATAATGGATATAGGAACTTCAATAAAGACAATTCGCAAACAGAAGAAGCTTACTCAAAAAGAATTAGCTTCTATGTGTGGCATATCGGCACATGCGTTGTGCAACATAGAGAAAGGCGTAACATTCCCTGCCAAAGAAACAATAAACAAAATATGTCAATCTTTGGCTATTCCTGAATCATATCTTCTGCTATTTAGCTTAACAGAAGAAGAGATTCCTGAAGACAAGCGCATTCTTTATCGTACGCTATGCGAACCTTTAAAGAAGGAACTTTTAGATTCATTATAAAAAAGGCGTACAAATAAAATAGGAGGTAAATACCAATCATCAAAGTATTTACCTCCTATTATATTTTCTATATGATTTTCTGTATCATCATCTGCGCATTGCCATAGAAAGGCACATCCGTCTTGCCCAATATCGTAGCAGGCAACGAGGCGAGTTCTGCCAAGTTATCCATAGGCACCAACACCGTCTTAGCTCCATTCTCTGAGAGTAAAGATACCCTATCCGAGAAATTGGTGGCTCTCACGATGGCACCTCCGATGGAGATATTGCCAATGATGCCCAATGCTGGCTTTAGATTTCTGCCAAAAACAGATGAAACAATGGCTGCAAATACAGCTGAGCCAATACCAACCACTTGGGTAGTACCCAACAAGGCTGTCACTTGCACGGTTACATCCAGTCGCATCAATGAGTGCTTCTGCGAAAGAATACTGCTCTCATTGGCTCGGATATAATTATACGTATTTCGGATGTCTTCCTTTACCTCAGCAGATGAAGTACCGCTCACTGCCAACTTACCATTGCCTGGCATCGTAATCACCTCTATCTTGATGAGCGACACCTTGTCGCCATCACAAGTAGCCGTATAACAGGTACCTGGTGGCAAAGGGGCATCCTCTATCAGATTAGAGCCACGCTCTTCTGGCACAGCTACAAAGGTTTCCTCTTGCGTATCCTTGTCGATATACGAGAAGTTGGTGTCCCAGAACTCCATACCACCGATACGCTTCAATTGCTCCTTCACTCTTCTTCGCATCTCTATAGCCCATGTCACATACTTGCGCACGTCTTCCTTGGTAAAGTTTCCATCAGGGTGCATCAGTTTGATCAGTCCCGATACGGTCTTACGCACAGGTTTGGTATCACGCTGGCGAAGTTGGGAACCCAGAGTAAAATACTCATCCAGTGCATTGGTATAGTTATCCTTGCGCAGATGGTGGAGCATCTCACTGAAGAAATCAGTACTAAAACCTATATGGTTGGTAAAGTTGGCAGGTGCAAACTTCATGATTTCCCATCCTGGCAAGAAGAAGCCGATACGATCCAAGAACGCCGTGTCGTCACTTATCTTGTCTGAGAAAGGACTGAAGAGATGACTCGTTTGCAGCACCGTCTCCACAGGTTGGTTGATGTTACCATTGAGAATGATGGAGGCGTTTGCCGACTTCTCGCCACTCTTACCGGCACGAGAGAACGAACCGCTCTCCATATAGTCTTTCATCAATGGCACCACCTCCTTGTCCTTGAAGAGTTCGTCGGTGGATTCATCGAAGCAGACAGCATCCCATTTGCCCATGGCTCCTATCTGCCCATTGCTGTTGTTCACGAAAAGCGATGCTGCAGTACCTTGTCCACCACTCACCAACATGGAATAAGGGGAGAGTTCCTTGAAGACGAATGACTTGCCTGAGCTGCGAGGACCCAATTCCGCCATATTGAAATTATTCTCTACTAAAGGGATGAAACGAGACAGCAGGAGCATCTTCATACGCTCCGTCATACCTTCCGACTCAGGCTCATAACCACCACTGCGCAACAGCACGTTGAGCCATTCCTCGTTGGTAAACTCCTTACGTGCCGACACGATACGGTCAAGGCTGAAGTTGGAGAGCTGGATAGGACGAATCTTGGAGATGACAAACGGATATATCTTATTGCCTATCATCATGCTGGAGTCATAGTCAATGTCGATGACCGCCCAGATACCACCCATCATCATCTTCTCGTGCTGCACCACCAACTCCTCGGCGATGTTAGCCTCACGGATGTTGAGGTTGGAGAGTTCTGCCCAATACTTATCTTTCGAGGCATCCAGTCTAACGGAAATCTTGTCGATGACCTTATAAGAGCCTTCCTCCTTAATCTTCATCTGTACCACATTCGATTCATCAGGGTTCACATAGTGCTTCTGGAGCACGCTCTTCACATTCTCCACACCCTCCTTGATTTTCTCCTCGTCATCGGTACTACAACTGTTGGCAAGGAGATATTCTAACACGAAGACGGGCACATTAGCACCCACCTTAACGGCACGTACGATGTCCTTTCTCACCACAAATCCCTGAAACAAGTCCAGGAGTTTTCTATCTAGTTCTATCATGATTTTTCTTTTCTATGTTACCTATGATGTATAGATTCTCTTAAAACAAATCAGCCAAGTCTCTTGCAGAAGAACCTTTCACCTCACAGTAGTCTATCTGTTCCTTGGTCGAGGCATCCACAAGCACCACCTTTGCCTTGCCTGATGCAGGCATCACAAACTCGTTGTTGTCCAGCAGTTGTCCTTGCTTGATGGTTACAATTTGCATGGAGAGTTCCTTGTTTCCCTCAAAGAAGTGAATCTCCATGCGTCTCTCCTGCTTGAAGACATCTTCAGATGATTCTGCTTGCAACTTCAATTTGAAGTATTGTCCTGCCACAGCCTGTAAGTCTTTCTTGTTGGCGATACTTATATGAAGAGCTTCGGCGGCAGCATCCTGTCCAAACTCATAAATTGGAATGATGCACTCCTGGGGTGTAAAACCGCCATGAGAATAGCCGTAAGCACCCTTTGTCTTGAAAGGCTTATCCGACTTGGCATAATATTGGTAAGCAGAATCACAGAAGTCATCCTGTCGCTCTACCAATCCCTTGCTATCCTGCAAGCGAGCATTCGTCAAGCAGAAACGTTCTTCAAGTTTTTTTATATCACCACTTGGAATAGGTCGCTTGTCCGCCTCATCTAAAATGCCTGTTATCACAAATCCATGGTCGGCAGTAACATACACCTTATTATAGCCCATACTGAGCAAGGTATCTATCTTGTCGGCTATCTCCTTCTCATAGCCATTGATGTCTTTCAAGCCTGCCAACTGCTTTTTTTCACCCACTTGGTCGATGTCTCCAAACATCAAGATGAGGTGGCGTGCCGTCACGCTGCTGTTCAGTTTTTCCGCAGGTATCACTTCCGCCTCACTATCCTCTGTCTGAAGATGTGCATAACGCTTTTGTGCCAAATCCTCCACACCGTCGCAACCGAAGAGCGCACCCATGCCATTCTCCGTTACAGATGGTAACATGGCGAAAGCATAGCCATTCTTCTTTTTCGACTTGGCGTTCTGGTAGATACGCTCAGCCATCTCCAGTCGCAAGCCGTCGCATACCAAGATGGCAATTCTGCCATTGTCCGATAGTTTGTCGCAGAGCAGATTTCTCTGCGTTGGCTGGTAATCAACTGTCAACGAAAACCACTTATCCAAAAGTTCCTTTTCTTGTTGCTCATAGAGGAATTGGAAAGGACGGAGCACCTTTTCCTCATGTAGCCAAGCGGTATAGAGGTGGCGGATGGCGGTATCAAGCGGAGCAAAGTGGTCACGATAATACACAGCGAAATCATCGAGCGAACTCACCTGATAGAGATTTTCGTTCTTATATTCCACAACATTTTTTATGTCTGCAAGACAAGATGCTTTATAGGTTGATGCCAGCTTACTCTGTGTGCGTGCCTCTATAAAATGCACATAGTTTGCCAAGAGCTCTCCATTCTCGATGGCATGGCTCATACGCCTCATCAAGCTCTCATCCAAAGCCCTGAAAGGATGGTCGGGATGTGCCGCCAGAGGGTCGGCATCCTTCGGCAAGGCGAAGCCACGGATAAAGTCTGCCATCTTCTCATCCATGGCATGACTACTCACACACCTATTATATATAGCAAGCAATGGAGTCGAAAGGTTGTTGTGGAGCAATCCCTCAAATATGGCATCCATCACAGCCCCAGCCATTACCTCGGCAGGTTGCTGGGTCTGTGGTTTACCCATCAAGGCATATACCTCCTGACAGAAGATTTGCCAAACCTCCTTGTCCATGCCTTCTGCCACTTGCCTTGGAGACACCAGCAAGTCAAGAAGCAATTGATCCCTATCCAATGGTTGAATGGCTCTCATGCAGACAGCCTTCCACCAATTCTTGTCCTTGCCACGGCTCAACTTGGCTGCAAGTATCAGTTCCTGCTTGCTGAGTTCTGTATTGAGATGGATGTCGGCAAATAGATGCTTTCGGATATAGCTCTCCATATCATCCAGCACGATGCAACCTTGTGTCTCTGCGTATTCCAAGAGGAATGTCAAGCTGTCTTTGCTGCGCTGGAGATAAAACACCATGGGGGCCCCGGCATGATGAGTCTCAGCCTCATACTTAGCCTTGATCTCATCAAGTTCGGTATCACCCACTTGCAGCAACACCATATCATTTGAGAGAAAGTCCAACAAGAACTTTCCCTCACCCTTGGCATCAGTGACAACCACTCTTCCCTGTTGTCCCAACACCTCATTTATATCATTGACAAACCATTTATCTATCATTTTCTATAGTCTTTATCAGTTCTCGATTCCCTTTCTCATTTCCCTTTTGAAAATTCTATTCTCGATTTTGGAATAGAATAAATAGTTAATAATCAACCATTTAACCATTTTAAATGATTTATCTATTCCTTTTCTCTATTCCAAAATCAAATTCTATTCTCGATTTTGGAATAGAGAAGAGTCTTCTATCAATTGATATTTGCTCCAACGATTTACACCAACCATTTCCACTACACCTTTATCTATAAGAAATTTGAGTTGTGCCCATATCTTTTTGCTTGGAATTTCCTTACCGATTCTCTCATGAATATCTTTAAGAGAAGCACTCTTATAGATTTTCAAATCCTCAATAATCAATTCCCGAATACGATAATTTTCTATTCGCTTCAAGGAAGTAGTTCCCTTATATTCACTATTCTTCAATATATCTGCACTTACTCGATACTCCTTGGAACGATTTTGTCCCACAGCTTCCACAAGTCCATCATCCACAAGCTTATCAAGCCATGGTGATAAGGCATCTCTGTCACGAAGATTCAATTTCTTAATCAATGCCGATGCCGTGATGGTCTCATTTTGAGCTATCAATCCCAAACAGATAATCTGCTTCTGCTTCAACTCTTCCACTTGAAGAGCCTGTTGAATGACTTTGATGGATTCCTTGCTGATGATACGACGCTCCACCGTAGCAGTAACAGAGTCATTACCCTCTGTTACGCTTGGCACTTGCTTACCATTGGAAAGTTGGATTTCATACATCTTGTCATATCCCGATCCTTCTCTTTCCATCAGTCGCAAGGCATAGCACAAATTGGCTAAATGCTCATTGCGCTTCACGGTCTTGTGCAAGATGTTTTCAGGTGTTACTCCAAGTGGCAATAGACCAGGATTGACTACCTCTATTTTCTTAGGATATATGTTGATAAAAATATCGCCACTTACCGTATATGGCCTATGAACCAGCGAATTGCAAACAAGTTCTCGGATTACTTCCTTGTCATAAGCTGGTACCTCCTTCCTGAACAGTCCATCACTGATTTCATTTGTTTCTTTCCAATCTGGTATGTTTTCCCAAACCTCCTCTATGATTTCATATGGATTTTTAGAAAAATCATCCCACAGATACTTCTTCACCTTATCTCCACCTTCTCCATCATACTTGATGCATTGCACTACTGGCGAATGAGGCAATCTACCTCGCTGAGACTGGGTGCCGATGAATAGAACACCCAAATAGGTCATCTTGTCGCTTTCTTCTTCCGTCAAGAAATAGTAATCCAACAATTCCTTGGTATCTTTTTGCTTGACAAAATCAGAAACTCTATCTGATTGGTGAAGCAAACTCACAACCTTCTTTAGCTTTTCGGCATCAGCATCTTTCCAGCTCCACTTGCTCGGTTCATCTTCCCAACGATAATAGCCTTTTTCTGCTGATATACGATTGATGTCACTTCCTATTACAGGCACGCTGTTATCACTCACTCTGATGAAGAACTTACCAGACGTAGTGGATGCAGCGGAACTTCCTCTTGCTATGTACAATCTCAAATACTGTCCACCATTAGAATGAGTCAGAATCTCTCCATAGGCATTAACATTGGATGTTCTACCATTGATCTTGTTTTGCAAGGTAACAACCAACTCTTCAGGCACTCGTTGATTAGGCATAGGCTCTTCAGCATCATCTTCTATACCATAGTCGATGATGCCTCCTTGTGCATTGCTAAAAGCCACACAGTCTTTAGCTACTTCATTCCAATCGGCATTCTTGCCTATTATCTCTTTGAGAGATTTCTTGTCATATAGTGAGTTCTCTTTCATTGTCTTATTCTTATATTAAGTCCAATTCGTCACCAAGTTGGTGACGAATTACATTTACCAATCAGCATTGAGATATTTCTTCAGCTGACCGCTGTTGAGCACGTCATAGCTCAGCAAGCCGGCTTTCTGCAGTGGGGCGATGTTCTTGCCCACACCATCGTCGAGCTTCGGGTCGTAGCCGCTGGCGAGGAGCTGGTCTATCTTGTCGGCAAACTGACGCAGCTCTTGCTGTTGGTCCTTGATGAGGGCTGCCTCCATCTTGGCGCTTGGCGATGATGGGTCGAGGGCGGCGAGGCGGTCAGCAAGGGCGTTCTCCCGGTTTGCCACATACACACTCTTGATGCGGAAGAGGGTGTCACGGCTCCAGGTGTAAATGCTCACATAGAGGTCGATGGCGGAGCGGCCACTTGCTGGGTCGCCACTGGTGAGATGCCAGATGAATGGGGTCTTTGGCAGATACATGAAGAGGTTGAGATGGTCGCTCAACTGCTGGAAGAATCGCTCATAGAGATACTTGCGCAGCGACAGCGCTGCCTGCGACTGGCTCAGCAGATGAACAACCTGGGAGATTTGCGCTCCGCTATAGCCTCTCTCCACCAGTTCTTGCTCGATGCGCACATCCAGTGGTTCCTCGCCCATTCGCTCGCAGAGTGGTATCACGCCGTCATCATCCTTGCTCAGCACGGTACGAATCACGTCGGTAATCAACTCGAAGGCAAGGCTCTGGCTGCGCTGTGGCGGCAAGATGGCGGCATGGCGGAACTGATACCACACCTCTATTGGGTTGAGGCGATGGTTATCACTGCCGCAGAACTCCTCCCAACCATAGTTGTTCTGATAGAGCTTATCGAAGTCGGCGACTTGTGGCTGTTCATTGTCGATGGTGAGGAGAGAGAGATGCTCCCAAACCTCTGCTGAGGCTGGGAACTCTTGGCTCTCTTGCAGCCATTGCTTATATTCATCGAGGGCAGCCTGAGATACGCTGAGGTCGCCCACAGGGATGCCTTCCTTGTCCAACACCATCTGGCGGTCGTGCTCGCTTAGCTCATAGACATCAAAGACGATACGATTGATAATCGCCTCATTGATGAGGATTTGCGTCAAGAGCCCATTCTCATAATCGAAGAAATGAGAGAGTTCTTCGGTTGGCATAGATGAAGTGCCAATTGGGGAATGGGCGTAGTTCTGCTCTACGATGGAATAGGTGCAGAGATGCTTCTTGATATCAATATTGTTTTGCACCAGAGAAGAAACAGTCCGCTCATCTCTTTCTTTTGGACAGGCAAATGGGATACGTTTTATATCCCCTTGTGTTATATTTACAGTAGGATTCAAGCTTTTCAACAGATATGTAGACAATCCTGTATTTAAAAATCCCAAATAATAGTTTATATTAGAATACTTGTCAGATGGAAAAATTCCAGGACCAGCCCCACTAATAATTTGATTTACTGGCATATATCTAAATGAGCAACCCGTTGCACCACAACTACTATAAGTTGCTCCTTCCTTAAAATAGAACTTTTCACTTTGAGGACGAGAACGAAGTTTTCCCTTTTCATCCACAAAATGTTTTATCTCGTAGCCATCATTTTCCCAATTTACTTTAATCCAATTATTCCCAAACCACTTATTATAAGGTCCGCCTTTCGGACAATCGTACCATTTCTTTGAATTATCGACTTCCCACCAATGTCTATAAAATCTAATATTGTCACCAGTCACCAATCCCTGAAGGACAAAAGTTATTTCTTCAAGACTTACCGAACCAAACTTCTCTCTGAACTCATCTGAAATCCAATAGATGAAAGGCCATGACTTGATAGCCTTCAACTTATTTTGTGGAAGGAGATAGACATGCTTGTTTGGATTACCATTCACAATGTCAGATAATGCCTCCAAGCAAAATTGCTTCTTATATCTTTCTTGTGGTGTTCTTGTATATTGATCTAAAGAAACAAATATAGAATCATTTTTTATATTACGCCCCTTATCCAATACGAAATAAGCAGGCGCACTTGCAAAGCCACCACTATCAGAAAACATATTGGTGGAATCTGCTCCATGCTCTACGAACAAACTGATATGCGTATTTTCAAGGATAAACTTGCGTACATCCTCGAACGTCTTGATATACATAAAAGTCAATGGATGAATCATTCCCACCTTCCCCAAGTCATCTGTCAGTTCGCAGCATCTCTTGATGAAGCAAGCATAGAGGTTGATGTTGAATTTCAGAGGCTTCTTATAGTTAGCCTCAGCAAAAGCTTTCAACTCTGGACCGAAGTCACTGCTATCGGTATAAGGTGGATTCGCCACAGCTACATCAAAAGATGTGGTGAGGATGTCGAGGAAGGTCATGGCATCATTGACCAATGAGAGGCTATAGGCATTGCTGCCCTCACCGCCCCATTGATGTACCTGCTGGCGCAAGATATTGAGAGCCTGCTGACGGAAAGAGAAGAAGTCTGCTATCTGGAACTCATTGAAGAGCGTCACCTCCTTACTTGGCATCAACGCCTCTATCTTCTCCTTCAAGCGAATGAGGGAGCCAAACTTATGGGCATTGCAGAGGTCGTTCCAAATATCCTTGAGCACCTCTCGCTGCTTACTATTCCAATGACTGTCGCCCATATCAAAGGTAGCCTCTATCTTCTCATAGGCAGGAAGCGTGAAGTGGGAAGACACCACATTGCAGTAAGTTGGCATCTTGCCACGACGACCCTTCAGCTGCATCGCCTTGATAAAGAGAGCTATCTGGGTAAGCTGCACGGCACGCTCGTCGAGGTCCACACCATAGAGGTTGTTCTCCACGATGAGCTTCGGGATGTCACGGCGGCTGAAGTCGGCACCATAGTTCTCCATCTGGTCGATGTAGAGGTCATAGAACACGGTGAAGGCATAGATGAGGAAGTTGCCGCTGCCACAGGCAGGGTCGATGAGCTTGATACCGAGGATGCCGTCAGGCTTAGGCTGGCGCACACGCTGCTTAGGGGCATTGGCGATGAGATACTTCGTCTTGCCCGTCTCCTCGTCTATCATAAAACGGCTGTCGGGGTACATCTCCAGGTATTGCTTGCCGAGGGTGTTGTCCACCAAGAACTTCACCACCCACTGAGGGGTATAAACCTGACTCTGCAATGAAACCTTGTCATACTCCGTCTTCTCGCCACTCTCCTTGAGCTGCACCTTTTCTACTGTGTTGAAGTTCTCATACATCCAACCCAGTATGTCGTCGCCCTTCCAGATGTCGTTACCGCACTGCTCATCCTGCTCAATGTCGTTGAAAGCCGTGATGATCTCGTCCAACTCATCTGCGGTAGGCATCACGGCGTAAGGATGGTCTGCCTTGTAAAGCGGAATGCCATACTCCTCGAAGAGTTCTTGAAACTTATCGGAGAGAAAGTCCTTCAAGCCCATGCGCTCAGCCGAGCGCATGTCGGTATGCTCCTCCAACCACATCTTGTGAGAATAAGACAGGTTGCCATGTTCCGCACGACGGCGAATCACCTCAGGGAAGAGTTCACGGTCTTCCATCACCTTCAGAGCCGCCAGACGGTTGAAGAGGGTGAAAACACATTCTTTCACGGTTTCCAGTCTCGCCTTGTCGTAGTCGCCATTCATCGCCACCTGGTGGGTAGCGATGATATTTTCGGGAGCGCCAAATCGCGCAAAGCTATTTACCACAGCCTGCTGTATGAGGCCACGTATCTTGAGAACATGATCTATCAGTTTCATTGTCTATATCTGTTTTAATTTCGTTACTCAATTATTATCACTCATCAAAGTTTACCTCGTCGTCCTTGCCCATCTTGCCCACGAGCAAGAGTTGCTGCTGCAACCATTGTCGATACTCCGCTACCGTCACCTTGCCATGCGGCATCTTGCTGCGCATCTTATAGACCTTAGGCTGTGGGGCAGGTTGAGGCACAGGCTGTGGTTGAGGTGTACCAGGCACTGGGTCGGGTTGCGGCTTGGGCTCTGGAGCAGGGTTAGGGTCAGTGGTGTTGATTTCCATCTCCCATAGGTCGATGTTCTGACTTTCCGCCTTTGCCTGCTGCAACTGATACTCCATGTCTCGGAGGTGCATGTTGGTGTTGCGACAGCACACATTCCAGCCACTGCCCAAATCCACATGGATGGCAGTAAATTTCTTATAGCTGTGCTGCAAGGCTTCTATCTTGTTGTATATTGCCACATTCCACTCCTTAGGATAAGCTTCCAACTTCTGACCAAGCATCTCTGCCTTCTCCAAGAGGTTGAGACAGGTGTCGCTGAGTTGCTCGGCAACATGCTGTATCATCAGATAGTAGAGATCCTTGATGTCCTGTGTGGTCTGGCGCATCATTGGTGCATTATGCACTAAATCGCTCTCACAAGCTTGGTTCCAGAGGTCTCGCTTCTGGTTGAAGTTTGCCATGTCGGCATGGGTCTTCTCCAACTCATCCTTCACCTCAGCGATAAACTCTTTCTCATCCTCAATCTCGGCAAACTGGGTTTCGATGAAGTGCAAGTCCTTCTGCGTAAGCTCCACGGCAGAGATGTAATCGTCCGCCATGTCGAGGAAGTCGTGCGCCATGTTGAGATAGTTGGCATCGGTCACCGCCTTGCTAAACTGATTGAAGATGACACGCGCCTTCACCGACCTTGGGAAGAGGGCTGTCAAAGCCTCATCGCCCTCTATCTTGACATAGATGCGATGAGACATCTCCTTGGAAAGGGAACGAATGCAATCCACCACCTCGAAATCATTGTCATTATAGTTAGGGTTATCCTCACCCGTAATCTTCTTATAATGGCAGTCATCCTTCAATATATCGACTATCTCCTGACGATCCTTATAGGATAATGACTGCATCACCGCCTTGAAGCTCGCCTTCTCGAAGGCACGAGCACTGTCGAACACCTTTCCTACTCCATCATCGGTGGCGGAATGGAAGTCCTCGCCCCCATACTTCACGATGACCTTGTTGCCTCTGAGCAAGGCGGCAAGGGTGGTAACGATGACACCGTATGAATAGCCCGTAGGCGGTGCCAACAACTCATGCTCCAAGTCGGCACCCGTCTTGTACGACTTGCATCGAGCCAATATCTCAGTGACCACAGCCAAGTTGTCGCCAATAAACTTACCAGAGGTATCAAAGAACTTGAATTCCTCGGAAGGCCCGAAATGCTTGGCAAGTTTGCTCACAGGTATCGTGAGGGTTGGCTTGGCAAGGGTATCCTCCAAGGTGGCAGTGAGACGACGAGTATATACATTGCCTGCCATTCTGCGCTGCACGCTCTCCAACTCCTTGATGCAATTCTCCTCTGTGAGTTGGTAGGTATTATACTGATAGACAATAGTACCCTCTTGGTAAACACGGCGCACAAGGTCTTCGAGCATATTCTGCTTGTCGCCCCTTGTATCTACGATGGTGCGCTGCACCTTCTTCTCCTCATCGGTGGAGTAAGACTTGGTGTCGATATAGTCGATGCGCAAGAGATCGACTGCAAGGTCGAGCATCTGCTTGGCGTAGGTATTGGCAGGGATGATGGAGAGTACACCCTTCTCATCTTGCGTATCTTGCTTCACCTGGGAGACGGTTTGCTCTCGATTCTCATAGAAGATGTCATAGAGCACCACCTTCATGTATCGCTCTGCCTGGTTGGCGAAGTTCTCGCCCTTGGAAGTCTCCACGCAATAGCTCAGTTTGGCTCCATCGAGCATGAGCGACTGCGCCTCCTTCACCAAGCGCAACTGCTTGAGACGCTTGGTAATCTCAGCCTCCTGACGGAAAAGCGGAATCTCATACTTTACCATGTCGTCGATGATCTGCTGCTCTATCTGGCTGGTGATGCGATACTGGTCGGCAGTCTGGAGGAGCACATTGTTCTCCACCAAGAGAGCCACGGCACGCTTCACCTCCTCCAAGATCTCATAGTATTGCTCAGGGTGGCGAGCATACGAGCTGGCGATATTATCCACCGTGGTACGAGCATCCGACTTGGCGAGGAAGTAGATGACCTGCAAGAGTTTCTTGCCACTGACCAGCTTGAAGCTACCATCCGCCTTGATATGGTCCTCCGCCTGCTGATAGCGCATACGGAGCGACTCTGGGACATTCTCCATCGCCTGGTTGCAAAGTTCCACGGAAGACACATGGGTATGCACCTCTTCCTCCGTCATTGCCTCCTTCTTCAACACATCGAACACCGACATCAACATGCCTCGTGTACCAATCTGGGTGGTTACCGTATCACGGGAGCCAAAGAGGAAGTACTGAAGCATCTTAAACTGATGCACGAAGAATGGGTAATAGTCGGAATAGACCTCGCCATCCTTGGTGGCACTGAGGGCAAGACCCGAGATATTGGTCACCGCCTGTATCATGCCACTGTTCTTGGCATAGTAAGCCTTCAACTCCTGCTTACCAGCATCGGTCTTGTCGAGCAGACGCTTACGGATAATCTTGTCTATCTCTTCTGCCGCTATCGGAATGCGAGTCTTGAAGCGAGCCTCCACCTTTTCGAGCTTGCTCTTATTGAGTCCTGAGGCATTGAGCACATCATTGAAGGCCTGTTGGGCAATTCCAATGGTCCATACACGATTGCCCAAACCAGAAAGCGACTCAGAGAGACCTTCCAATTCCAAAATATCAATTTTCTTTTGTGTAATTGCCTCACTAACCTCATCGATGAAGAAGACGATTTTATCTTGTGGATGCTTTTCGAGGTAGAGCGAGAGGTCTTCCTTCAGTTTGATGGAATCGTAAGTATCAATACGTTCCTGTACCATTGCCTCCGTAGCCTTGTAGTCTTCTTCCTCCATGATGGCAGTCATTGCCTTGCGGAACACACGCATCGTGTTCATCATATTACGGCGCAGTTCTGTCCACTTCTTGCCGCCATTCTGTTCCTCCACTTTCTGCAAGAAGTCCTCATATTGGTCGTTGAGCAAAAGATGATACTCCATCAAGCCAATCCAGTTGTTCATCAGTCCTAATGAGAGTAAGAACTGGCTCATCGCCATATAGGCAATGCCATGCTTGTTATCCACTTTGGCAGAGTCGAAAAGCACCACTTGATACTTTGACTTGTCAAGAGAAGAAATCTGGTTCTTGATGAACGCCTCATTGTTGAGTCCCACGAGCTTGTGTATGAATCGCTCACGGAAAGGAGTGCCCTGCAAAACAGGATTCTCAATCAGGAATCCCAACATCTTGGCAAAGTATGACTTACCAGAGCCATAGAAACCACTGAGCCAAACACCCGACTCCTTCATATCGGAGCAGAATTTATCCAAAAAGTCTGACAGGTGACCTGCCAGACTCTCTGTGAGGATGAAGCCATCCAGCTCCTCCTTGATTTCATCCTCGCTTTGCGAGTTGAGGTCGATTACGTTTTTGATGTCATTGTCCAACTGGATTGACAATATATCTTTGATTTTCATCATTTTCTGTGTTATTAGTTGTTTTCAATACGAGCCAGTCCATATCATCTGATGACGATGCAACGATACTTGGAGGCAGGTTGCTTACCCAAGAACATGATTTGCTCACCCTCGATGGTGGCAGGGTAAAAGACTACCAGAGGAATGCGGGATGCCATGACCACTTGATGCTCCATGATGTTGATATTGGAGAAATTCATGCCATAGAGTGCTCCGGTATGCACCAGCACAGGAATCTTGCCTTGCGAGAAAACAGCCTGTATCTGTTCTATCACCGTATGGAAGAAAGTTCCCTCATCATAGTTTTGACTGAAGAAGACTTCGTCTCCAAAATTTTGATAGTTTTCCTCAAAGTTCTCCATGCCCATATCGCTGATAAACTGGCGAAAAACATTCCTTAGGTCGATGATGGCATAGTTATCTTCCGCCAAGACATCATAAGCCTTGGCGATATACGCCTGCTCATCCTTGGGTGGATAGACAAAGAGGATGCTTTTGCCTCCATTACACTTGCCAGCAATCTTCACGATGTCTTCCTTCAGTGTAGCTGTAAGCTCACCAAAAAGGCGATTGTGCTCTATATCGAATGTTTGAGTCATGGTTATATCTTCTTTAAACATTTGAATTCTTCGTTCTTCGTTCTTCACTCTTCACTTCTATAACAACCTCTTCCCCCACTTGGTTGATGTTCCATAACGACACATATTCCACACGCTTCAATTTGCTAATCAATGAAGCCTTGTCATAAAAGCTAAAAGCCATCATCGGGTTGTCCAACGTCTTCTGGGCTGGATAAGCCGTCATTGCCATTTTGATGAAATAAGCAAATAGTCCGGAGCTGACGGGTGGATAAATGATTTGCTTCTTGATGGCACCATCGGCAAGATTCAACTTCTTAAGAATAGTAAGATACTTGGAAGCGCAAATCTTCAAGGTTGCCTCCGACCATGTGAACTCGCCAGGTTCCGTCTCCTTGATATGATGGAGAAGTGCCAGCACATCAATGGCAGAAAGCGTGGTCCGCCCTTGATATACCGCCTTCATCAACACCTCCTCGGAGATACGATGGAAAAGAGGATTGGCATATACCATCTGCCAATAGAGCACCATTAGCTTCTCCTGAAAAGAGAATTCTTGCGAAGACAAGGCAGCCAAGAACAACCTGCGATGCGCATCGTTGGCAAACTGCAAGATGGCAGTCTTGATGGCAGCCAAGAATCGGGAGAATGTCTTGTGGGTACGAAAGGAAAAACTCCCTTGTCCCTCAGGTGCACAACCAGTGTATTCGCAGATGAAATCCATCATCGACGAATAATCAGGAATGCTCCCCAGCACATTGACACTAGAATCATATTTTGTTGCCATCGCTTATATTTCCTTTTTTATATTCATATTTGGGTGTAAAGGTAATGAAAATATTCCATGTAGGCAAATTTATTACCATTTTTTAGCCAAAACGACTCGACAAGCGTCCAATACTGACAAACATTTATATTGAGAATCCAAGTATTTGTACTTTATATCCTCAATGATACGATTGAGCCAAGTCTGCTCTCCTTCAGCTTTTGAGCGAAGCAAATCCACGACTTTTTCTGAATCATCAGATGAAACTGCCGACATTTCTTCCATGATATTCAAAATCGAGCTTGTCCAATTCTGATAGCGGTCCATCTTAAAAGACAAGTCCAACAGTTGTCCAAAATAAGGCAAAGCTTCTATTGAATAGCCTTCAAAAAAAGGTGATACCATGTCATGCCCAAAGAAATGAATATCTTTAGATAACTCATAGAAGACTTCCTTTAACGCCTCGATATTACCCAAACAGAAGCAGCATCTTAAATACTCTTTCTTATTCACCTTCACCAGCAACTTCTTATCCTTCTCTATTGTTTGCGAAACCCATTCTGTCTCATACTTCACAAGAGAATGTAGAACATTTGGCTTGATGGTATCAGGTAAGTTGTCATATTTATATTTGACATATTCCACCGCATCGTCTGTTAATTCCAAAAAGCGATTAAGAAGATGAAGCGAATAACCATGCTCGTCATTTTCCAGATGTTTAAGAAAGCATCCCATAGTTTCCGTCAATCCTTCCTCAATCGCATATCTTGCCAATTCCAAATAATCGCTTTCATCCAAACATACTTCACGTGTTAAAAGAGAAATAACCTGCTCATCGAGTTCTTCTTTTCCAATCAGTTTCTCGGCATATGCCAAGAATGAAGAATCTCGTGAATTTGTATAATCCCTACTTCTACGTACAGCTGCATACCTCAAACAATAGACAACTGTTGCATTATCTAAGCGCACTTCATAATCCATTGCAATTCGAACACACTCATGAGCAAAGCTAATATCTGTAAGTTCCGTCAAATTATTATCCAAAGCATTCTTTAAGACCTCAGTTTGTGAAACCGTAACTTTCTCACGAAAATCTTTCACTGTCAACAAGAAGAGTTCATAATTGGTCTTATCTTTTATTGCTGTTATAATTTTACCTATATTATATGTCCCAGTTTCAGAATCATAATAATGCAACATAAATTTTCCAACATAAGAATCCCATTTTTCCTCGTCAGCCTCTTTCACTTTCATTCTGAGATCTTTTGGATTGAGAGGTTTATATGTAGCAACAACAGAAAGTACGAGTTCTCTAAATCGCTCTAATCAAACAATAGTTCTATACTTACCTTCTCTTTCAATTCTCTTTCATCTGGAGCATAATGCGTAAAATTTGGAAACTTTTCTTTAGCAAGTTCGTAATGTTTAAAAATCCATTCTTTGTCATAGTTATTAACCAACCAAGAAAAGATGACACAGTCATCTGAAGATGAAGGAAGAGAGTCTAACACTACAGACAAATCCTCCACCTTTGCACGTAACATGAACCAAGCTTGCAGATCAACCAACAATTCATATTGCTTATCTGAATTAGTTTCTTGTTGTGCATCCTTTATTTTTCTTAGGAAATCTGGTTTTGCAACATTTTCCATAAAGAATTGTCTAAAATCATGATAAAGTTTATTCAAAGAATCTGCATGACCATACGCAACATATTCCAATCCTATTTCTTTCCAACAAGAAAATAAAGCTTGCACCATTTCACCATCTAATACATACGGCTTACTGCTATCAAGCAACTTAGATATATGATGTTGCACTAAATGATGATCTGACGAAGATAGCCCACTTTTCCAAAATTTAGGAATAAAATGCCACATCTTCATCAAAGCCTCCTTTGAGTCAATATTACCCCAACATCTATAAAAATCCTCTCGTGGGACTAAACAAGTCGCACCATCAACACGATAATCATGAAGGTATTTCTCATGACTAATGATATAATCTACAAAATCATCGACATGAGTCATGCCTGCCAATAATCGAAAAACTGTTTTTACTAAGAACGGAAACTTTGTCTTTACTTCCAAAGAGATCAATCTTCGAACTTTATCTTTTGATTGAAAATAAGAATTATAGAAAGGAGTATAAAGCACATAAGCCGCTTCCTTATCTACACTTCCGAGTTTTTCTATCTTGGCAAATACAGAATTCTCTAGCTCCTTGTCCAAGCCTAAGATTTTAAGCCTTTCAATATCCAATTTGGCGATACTGTCGGCAAGTATAGCCAGGTAGGAATCGAGACTATCCCAATCATGATACTCTTTAAGCAAGAATTTTAGATTATCCGCAGAAAAGCATAGATTAACAATACCCTTTGTTACTAAATCCATATCATTTGGATAAAAACGCAAGCGTTTATACTTATCAAGGATTTTTATTAAAGCTTCACGCTTAACAGTTGGCGTAATAGAAGTTTGATCTATTAACAACAATAAATTGGGTTCATTATCTACTATCCACGAAATCAGTTTATTTTTCTTTTCATCCTTGTTATCCATATAAGAAACTGCAAGAACAAAAGCGTTATACCAATTCTTATGTACAACTGGTATTTGTCCGTTATTATAACAGACAAGTTCTAAAATTTCATCATAAGACAAACTCTTAAGGTATTTAGCCACAAAATGCTCTTTCAGCCCATTATGAATGAAACTAAACTCTTCTTCAGCAGCATCTTTTCTACAAATTGTATATCTTGTGATTGAATAGATTTCTTTTTCTGAAAGATGAAGTCCACGAACCAAGTCTTGGCAAGAAATGGACATTGTTTCAGAAAACTGCATCACTAATGCTATTTTCGTCATTATCTCCTCTGCCGTTTGTTTATCCATATTGAGAGAATCACCTTCCTTTTCTTTCACACACAAGCTTCTTTCAACCAAATAAGCCAGAATCTCCTCTTGCGAATCTGGCTTCGATTTTTTCTCCACATAACAATCGGTCATAGTGATAAGATAGAAAGGAATCCTCAACAAATCACACAGACCTTCATGTTGCGACATGTATTTCATAAAGTTATCGCTGCGACGTCCCATTCTATTTTTCAGATACTTCAATATCTCATCCTCCCCAAGTGATAACATTTGTAACTTGGTAAAATCAGCCAGCATTTTACCATTGTCATAATTTGAACGACAAGAAACAAGCAACACTACTTCTTGGTGTTCTTGACAAAATTGCTTGATTTCCTCTAACAACAGATTTCGCATTTCATCATTCAGTTCGTCAATTCCATCCAGCAAGATTACTTGACCTTGCTCATAGAAACAAGGCAAAACCCTTAAAAACACAGAAGAAGGATTCCTCATATATTTTTCCGCAGCCAAATACTGAACACCATATTGTTCTTGTCCCAACAACAAGTTGTAGAGATTCTTCAACTCAGTGGTCTTTCCATTTTGAGCAACACTAAATATAACCAACTTGTTTGTCGTGAGTTGTCCAAGTTTTCCGGAAACAAAATCGAATAAAGTGCCCTTAACTGGCATTGTACCATTTACGATATAATCTATATCCCAACCTTCTTTGTACCACATAAAATAGCGTGGCATGTAATCTGTAGGAATTTCCATTGGTTGTACCCTTTTAATATAGTCCACCCAATAAGAAATATCCTTTGAGCCGAGCAATTTGTCTAGATCACAATATATTTTTGGAACCAGTTTCAAATTCCCCATAAGTATGCAAACAACATCTGCCATATCAAATACATCCTTTTGATAATCAAACTCTACAAAATATGTTTTGCCCTGAAGTTTTTTGCTTGTATGTTTCTTTTTCTTAGAAGTCAAAATAACAAACATTAAATGCCAACCTTTGTATTCTGGCATCTTTTCTAAATCACTAATCGTACCAGTAATTTTATCCACTGTATCTTCAGAAGTTACCTGAATCAAGACTCGATTATTCTTGTCAATCAAATCAAAAGCAGGTTGATTAGCCTTACCTGATAAAACATTGGCATTTTTTAGAGAGTAACCGAACAAATCATTAAACATTATTGCTACATAATTCTCTGCCATAATATTAATATCATGACAGTTTAATTTTGAGTCCAATTCTATTTGAGAGACCAAGCTACCCAACATATGCTTGACTTTGCCTAACATTTCCTGCATATCTCTTGTTTATTATATTATTAAAATGCAATACCTCCAAATTTGAAGTCTGCGTTATCAGAAGCAAAAATAATAAAAATATCTGAGAAAGACAAGCAAATTACATCATTTATGATATTTATTTCCCAAAAAAGTTCTTTATCCTCACTTGAAAGGACGCTATATGAACCAACTTTACTATTGGCACTCCATAATGAAATGTGATTTCTATTTGAACGTATGTATTTAAATATTACATCCGTGCACATATCCCTCTCTCGGCTTGCCGCAAAAATGAGCAACATTTTTCTTAGGGCAACATGCGATTTTTCAGCCGGTTAGCACGCAACCGGGGATTAGGCTCCCCCCTGCTATAAAAATGTTTCGTTTTTTCGGCGCAAGCGCAAGGCAAAAAATGACCTTGCCACACCCCATAAACAAGCATACGACCGCCTCACAACTTCCTGAGATTATTGCTCGAATCTAATAACGTTCAATCCCATCTTTCTTCGAGCAATAATCTCAGATACTTATTTAGTTTGATGAAGGCAATTTCTCTTTCATCTCTGTTTTCACTTTATTTGGATTCCATTCTGCTTGCAAAGCCAGAAGAAGGTTCCGATGTTGATATTTTGATAATTTCGTTTCAATAGGTCCGAGAACATCTTGTCGGTCTTCGATTCGTTGTAGTCCATGCTCTGTTGACTGCACTGATGAAAGAAGACTCGCCCATCCTCACCCAACGTGGCAAGTGAGCAACCCACTTTCAGCCATTGGTCATAACCATCTGTTATGTCAATGCCACGCTGTTCTATTTGCTTGCAACAAGCAGCAACTTCTGATAAGATGTCGTTCTCCCTGATGTTCCTATACGATAAATACCGCCTCACTTTTGGCGGCTCCATATAAATGCCTTCGTATGGGATGGCATTCTCGTTAATAATTGGATGCGCATCATAGCTGACACACCTCATTCTTGTGATGTCACTACAAGCTGCATCTATGGTTATCCCCATTCGATAGAAGTCGTGCTGCAACTGTCGGAATTGCAATAAATGCTTCTCTGGATAGCGCAAGGGAATAACTGCAAAAAGTCCGTTGCCACTAACACTCAATGAGCAATAAGCTATCTGAGGTATCACGGCAAGTTGCTCCTTCACAGCATTCCAATCAGATATGGCAAGATTCTCCTTGGCATCCATATCTACACATATCAACCCAGAACGATATTGGATGTTCTGAATAGACCTCGTTGGTTGAAACACCCCACCTATCGTGGCTTGTGGCAACTTTCGCTTCCAACTATCACGCTCTTCTTTGCTTGACAGATGTCGAAGCATCAGAATCTCATACTGATGTTCTTGCGAGAACAGACAATCTCCAAGAGAGGAGATGGTTCCCTTGTTATCCATCACACCATCATAAACAGATACATTTATTGGAAATATGTTCATAATCATCACATTTGTTCTTGGTTGCGTTCTTATTCATTTCCCTGATTCACAGATTGATACATACTATCGCTACCGCAACCACGCAACTTAGTCTGCTTGTTTATCACCTTGCTCACATATTGACGACTTACGTCTATTCCTTCTGCAAACTTCGTGATATTCATTTTGTCTATTCCGACTAATGAAACCAAATCCTTAATCAACTGTTCTTTGGTAGGTTTCTTTATCTGCCCTTCACCCACAACAAGATTCAAAGCCTTGGTTCCACAATACTCAAAGTAGCGCATGCACTCCACACTATACCGCATCTCATCAGCAGTTATCTCCAAAGAACTTGGCAAAACAAAGTATTGCCCACCTCCTGCATTATCCGAGCATGATAAGATGTGAGTAATGGCACACCACTTCAACACATGGATTCTCAACTTGGATAGCATCGAAGACATATAGGAATCAGCATCATCTGTACGAGATATTGTCTCATTATAGTAGTCGATATAAACTTGCTTTGATTCATTGCTCAACGTAAGTTCCATATCATTAATAGCCAACAACTTCTCAAAAATTTCATTCCATGCCATCTCATATTTAGCATCCAATGTTGAATCAGAATAAAGAGCCTTCTGTATCTCATCGGGATAGATGAACAGCCATCTTTGCACAAAGCCCACACCTGCCAAGTCTCGCTTGAATGCCTCACTGAATACATCGGGTTGGATTCCACCCATGATGCACAGGAAAGGATTCTCGATATACATCGGTGGCTGAGTTTTGCGAGTAACAGGGAATGTGGTTCCATCCCATATTGATAAGTAATTGCTCACCTCACCACTGTTATGGTATCGTCCCATATCATCTATAAAGCCCTTGATTTCATCCCTATAGAGCAAAAGACCATCTTTCGATTCCGCTCTGCCATCCAAGATTTTATACAATCCTTCTGGAGTCACATCTGAAACCGTCAACTGATTCAAAGTCGGTTCTTCCTCGTTTGTGTTTCGTTTGAATTCCTTGAATTTCTCCCGAAACTCCTTATAGCGTCTGCTTTCTTCTTGATTCATCGGTTGCATCAGAGCCTTGATAGGCGAACTCTTGTTGGAACCACTTGGAGCAACATGACAAATCCAAAGATTGGGATGATTGCGATACTTCCCATCAAAGATTGTCACATGCCTACCACACATCGTGCCAACAACACCAAACACCGCAGAAATAATAAAGTCCCTAGGACATTGAAACACTTCTGCATAATGCTCGATAATCTTCTGCACCTCCCATCGAAGGGCATGTATTGGCAGTTGCTTGGGCGGCGACTTCAACGAATGTTGATTGATATTGAGCATACACTTATTTATTAAGATCAAATACTCGCTCTATATCTGACTGACGATAGAATGACTTGCGCCCCATCTTGACAGGAGCCAGCAATCCCATCTTGTCCCAACGCCACAAAGTGACCTTAGAAACACGATACCTCTCCGTCACTTCAGTAGGTGTCAACAGAGGCGACTCTTCCTTCTGAGGTTTCTGTACCATCTCCTCTTGCCAATTCAAGAAGAGTTCCTTCAAATCCATCACATCCACCACCAATTGTAGTGGTGCGCCTGTAGCTAAAATGTCTTGAATACGCATCTTTTTACTTTAAATTTATTTTTGAAATCTGGTGCAAAAGTACGAAACAAAAAGGAATAAAGGGGGCGATGCACAATTAAACTTCATATTTAACACTTTTGTGATAAATATCTGACAAAACAGCCCATTTTATGTTAAATTTGAAAATTTATTATTTTTCGTAAAAACAAAAAACCGCACGATTTTGTATCGTACGGTTCTACAACTATCAGAAAACGTTGACTAAATACAGCTTATCGTTTCCTTTAATATGTCATCATCTATCTGGCGATAGCGGTTAAAAGCTCGACTGCCTTCCACATGACCACTCATCTTGCCCACGATGTTTGGATCACGCACCGCCTTATAGGCTGCGCCAACAAAAGTACGGCGAGCCATGTGGGAACTTGCTACATCACAGATTCGCTTCATTTCATTCTCGCCTATCGTAGAATTACGAACTTGAACGATTCTTGTGATGCCACATATCAACAAGATAGCCTTGATAGCTTCATTATATTTCTGAGGACTGATGAAGGGGAACAAACGTCCATTCTTATCAGCACCCTCATATTTCTTTACTAATTCCAGAGCACAAGGATTCAATGGAATACGAGGCTTGACAGGAGCATCCTCATCTGCCGTCTTACTTGGCACATATTCCAAGATACCCTGAGTAATATTTTGAGAAGTCAACCTCATCAAGTCTCCAACACGACAACCTACCAAGCACTGGAAGACAAAGATGTCACGCTGAGTTTCCAATGTCTTCAAAGGAAACTTGGAACATGCTTTCTTGTCTTCTTCCTCCAACTTCTCAAACATAGCAAGCATATCAGTTTCAGCCACTATATTACGCTCTTCCTTGGTAATATAAATAGGTGTGCCATATTTCTCAACTCCTATCTTGATGCCATCGAAAGGACGATTGGTAGTTCTTTCCGTTTCATACAGCCATTGCATGAAAGCCTTGAACTTCTTTTTGAGTTTCACGATGGTGTTATCACCACGATCTTGCAACTTCACCATTGTATGTACCACATTAATTTCAACAGGATATTCCTCCAAGATGCTCTCAAATTGCCTTGGATATTTCTCTGACAATGTTTTCTCATTGCGCAGATAATCCTCAAAGTCCTCAATATCCTTGCGAGTCATCTTATCTATATTCCAAGCAAATTTCTCTTGAAGCACTTTCTTTTTGAAAGCTTCGTATCGAGCCAAATCTCTTACTAAAACTCGAAAAGCCTTGGTATGGTCATAGGAGAAACGCTTCTTATCCAAGTACTCCTCTGCTAATTCATACATAGAGACTCGCTTCTTTCCTCTTTGTCTTTTCACTTTACCTGTACCAAGAGGATGATGAAAACGATAGACTATCTTATCAAGCCAATCCTCTCTAAGATTACTTTTGTCTGCAGCAACAAAAGCATCCATGATAGTTGTCTGCAACTCCCCCAACAACCGAGCTTGTTCTTTATCAAACTTTACTTCGGGAGTAATAAGACGATCTGTGATTACTACTTCACCTCTCGTAGTAATCGCATATCCCTTGGCTTTCGCTTCTTCCTTGGTTACAGAAGTAACCTTATCTGGAACAACCACACCTTGCTTCTTACTTGCATTACGATTAACGAAATATCGGAAATGGCGTGGCTCCACAAACAAGCCACTCTTTACACGATAATCAATCTTTTGACCTTGGTAAAAACGGATTAAGATTTCGCTGCGATGCGTCACCTTGTCTTCCTTGGAAGATAGTTTCAAATCTATATTTGCCATACTCTCATTGTTTAAATTCGAGTGCAAAAGTAATTATTTTACATTCGCTCACCAACATTTTTGCCGAGTTTTTGCCGAGTTTTATGTATTCCAACAAAACTTTAGGTAAAATTAAGAAACAATGATTTTTTCTATATCATTTATAATCAACTAATTACATGTTTCTCTAATTTTCATAAGATTTCACAAAATTGTGCCTATCAGGCGTACCGAAGAAAAATCCTAACTGCTTGATAATAAGCGGTTAGGATTTTTCTTTTCTAGAGAGTGTTATCAACCATACAAGTAGAGGCTCCTTTAAAAATCAAAGGCATTTCTCCAAACTATCTTGCGCCATACGCATATCCTCCTCAAACCTCGTGTGGTCGAGCAAGAAATCCTTGCGACCATCGGCAAGAAGCTGATACAAAGTTGGATTCATCCCCTCCACATACTGGCTGATGGCATACTCGATGTCATCCCGCTGCGTAGGATTGTTGGAAAACTCATACACACGTAACTTCTGGTGAATGAAGCAATACGCCGACTCGATACAGTCTTAGCTAATGCCACTCTTCTCTATACTATTCTTATCCATCATTTCTATTCCTATTATTATTCCTAGTAGAAAACACGATTTCATCTACTTCCATCTTAGGACTGCAAAGGTAAAAAGAAAAACCTAAAAAGCGATGCAAGTACATTGCTTTTTAGGTTTTATTCTATTTTCCATAAAGGAAACTCTATTCTGACAGCATCGTCACTTCGATGCGCTGCTTCTGCTGCAACAGCAACTTCGCCATCTTCTGAACATCCTCACCACTGATGGCATCCACCATCTTGCAGTAATCCTTGTCGAAGTCAGCCTCATCATCCAACTCATGCCAGATGACATAACTCCAATAATCATTGGTAATCGCCATCTGACCGTATTGCTTCTTCAAGTACTTCTTCACCTTATCCATGCTACTAGCCACAGGACCGTTATCGGCGATGTTCTGCAACTGCTTGTAGATAATCGGATTTAGCTCGTCATATCGCTTAGGATCAGACTTATAAGAGATGCGAACCAAGGCATTCGGATCCTCTTCCTTCTCCAATGAGAAGCTGACACTCACGCCGTATGTTCCGCCCTTCTCCTCACGCACAGAGTCGGTATAGGCTATCTGCAAGACACGAGTCAACATATCCAAGGCCAAGTCATTCTTTGGCGAGAAAGGCACATTGCCTGTCACGAAAACACTCACGTTGGCAAGCGGAGTCTCCTGTTTGCGAACGAACTTCACCACCTCGTTCTTCTTCAAGATTTGAGCCACATTCGCCTTGTTGGTCTTCTCCGCCTTGTGGGTAGCCGGAAGAGTGGCGAGATACTGGCAGAGCAATGGACGGAGTTGCGACATATCGATTTTGCCGATGAAGACGGTCTTGAAGTTGCTGGCATCGCTGAAACGCTCACGATAGATTTCGAGGATGCGGTTATAGTCTGCCTTCTCCGCAATCTCCTTGGTGACAGGAGCCATACGCACATTGTGGTCGTAAAGCACAGCCGACAGCGAGTCGTTATAAACCACCTTCGAACTGGCGTTGCGATTCTTGAGCAAGGAAAGCGTACGATTCATCATTCCCTCGAAAGCCACACTGTCCTTTCGTGGAGAGGTGAAATAGAGGTGAGTCAACTGAAGCATCGTTTCCAAGTCCTTCACAGAAGAGGTTCCCGTGATGCGTTGTCCCTCGCTATTGATAGCAGGAGCTACTTTCAATGACTTACCTGCCAAAGCCTTGCGAAGACGGGTGGCTGAGAAATCGCCCACACCAGCCTCAGCAACAGCACTCGTCAAGAAGGAGAAGTTAGGAATATCCTTGTCGCCATAGACGGAAGTTCCACCCTCGCCCCTCATGCTCATCGTCACTTGGTCTGCCTGGAAATCGGTAGGCTTCACATACACCTTCATGCCATTGCTCAAGGTAATCTCGGTCATGCCAAACTTGCCGTATGGCTTCTCCGAAACGATTTTGCCAGGAGCAGGCAAGGTAGCCATCAAGGTTTGAGGCACTTCCTCTTCCTGATAAGCATCATATTGCTTCTGCTGGGCAGCCAACACTGTACTCTCGATTTCCGACTCCGACGGAATGACAAAGCCTTCCTTGTCTGGACCATACATGATAAACACCTGGTTCTTGTCGGTGATGATTTCACCCACCTGTTTGTTCACCTCATCGAGATTCACCTCACCATCAAACTGCTTGATCAACTGCAAGTTGTAAGCAGGAGTCAGGATTGGTTCGCCCTCCAAAAAGTTGTTCACACACAGGCTCACATAGTGGGAGTTCTTGTAGTCCTTCTCCATCTTCAACTGTCTTTCGGCAGCATTGAGATAGAGTTTCTTGGCACGCTCCAACTCGCTTGCCGTGAAACCATGCTGACGAGCACGCTCCACTTCGCCTACTGCCACCGAGATACCTCCCAACACATTGTCTTGCTTGCAACTGATGCTCAAGCTGAAGGCATCCTTGGTACGAGACACGAAGAACTCGCCATTCTTCACCGTCGAACTCATGAAAGGCGGATTAGCCACCTGCTTCTTCTCCGATAGACGGCCATTGAGCATATAGGTAATCAAGCCACAGATGTAGTCCTCACGCTGATATTTCACTGAGTTTTTCTCGCTATCAGGAGTCGTCTCGCTCTTCATGTAGAGATGACCGAGGATGATAGGCTGCTCCTTGTCCTTCTCGATGGCAACAATCATCTTATCGTTGTCCGTCACAGGATAGTAGATGCGCTCGGCAGAATTCTTGTGCGTCTTGATCTTGCCAAAGAGCTTTTGGATTTTCAGCTCCATTTGTTCCACATTGAAGTCACCCACCACGACGATAGCCTGAAGGTCTGGGCGATACCACTTTTGGTAGTAATCGCGCAAGTCCTTGTAAGGGAAGTGATCGACGATGTCCATATTTCCGATAGGCAGACAGTCCTCATACTTGGTTCCCTTGTATATCTTTGGCATCACGTTCTCCATCATGCGCTGCATCGCCATGCCCGTGCGTCGGTTGCGCCACTCCTCGTGGATGATGCCACGTTCCTTGTCTATCTCCTTGTCTTCGAGGAGGATGAACTGGCTCCAGTCGTTGAGCACCAAGAGACAGGAGTCGATGATGCCCTCACGTTTGATGGGAGCGGAACCGATATGATATACCGTCTGATCGACAGAGGTATAAGCATTGAGGTTGGCACCAAACTTCACGCCGATGGTCTCGCACCAAGGCACGATGCCGAGTTTCTTGCCCTTGCCAGGGAAGTGCTTGGTACCATTGAAAGCCATGTGTTCCAAGAAGTGAGCCAAGCCACGCTGGCGAGGTTCTTCCAAGATGGAGCCTACACGCTGGACAATATAGAAGTCGGCGAGTCCCGCCTCCTTGTCGTTATGACGGATGTAATAAGTGAGTCCGTTCTTCAACTTACCCTGTCGGATAGACGCATCCTGCACCACGTTCTGGGCAGAGAGCGATACAGGGATTGCAACGAGAAGGAACAGACCAAGGAATTGTTTCTTCATAAATCAATCGTATTTTAAGTTATTTCTGTAACAAAGATGCAGGAGCATCAGATTCAAAATCATTGGTAGAGTTGTTGGTATCAATCCACTTGCCATCAGAATCCTTCTTACGAATAACAGATTTGCCATAGCGGTTCTCATCGCGGTCAACTTCGCCACAATGTGCCCAACCTGCATCAAGACTAGCAGTTACCACATTCCATTGCCACATAGACTTAATACTCAAATTGACAGCATCCAATATCCAAGAGTTGGCAACTTTTACACAATTTTTATTAGTCATAGGATAAGCATTGCCAGCCACTTCCATTACATAGTTGGCAGCATAAGTATTCTCCTCCAAATACTTCTCCTTGTCACCATGCATACGAGCAATAGCAAATGATTTGAAACCACGATTATGGAAACTGAAATAAGTGTTGGTATAGCAGAACCACTTATCAAGATTTGGTACATTAGGATTATCATCGTCCTGGAAACGAGTGTTCGCACTCTCATCATAAAACTCAAAATCAGCCTTGCTCAAATCTGTAGAAGAAGGGTTTGCCTCCGTATGATTCTTAGCATTGATTGCCAAGACAAGAGACTTGCCTGGTTCAACAGCAACATCCTTGCCTGTACCAGGAATCATATAGATGGCATCTGCAGTCATAGCCTCGTTCATGATGTCTGGGTCATAATCATACTTAGTTACAGTTAGGAATGTAGATTCCAATACGGCGATACTATCGGCATAAAGAGTGACGTCAGAGTTGTTTGAGATAATGATATACTGGTCATCAGAATATTGCTTGCCCTCAGGGGTCTTTGTACCAGCAAAGAATATCTCCGAAATAACGAAACCACCCTTAGCGTTGAATGTACTGACAGCCACCTTGACATTGGCACTTCCCGACTTCACACTGACATTCTCGCTTTTCTGGTCGATTTTACTCGTACCAGCAACACCATCCTTTGTAAAGCTCAAGTCACCAGTTACCTGCACATTATAGGTACCTTCTGGAACATCAGCAACAGAAGCAGTAAAAGAACCATTATTATTCACAAATTGCTCCACACTATAAGTCTCATTAGAAGCCACATTTGTAAAGGTAGCCTTGGCGTTGGAAAGTACCACGTTCTCCAATCCTAATGGCATGTCGATGCTTAAGGATACAGGAGTGGTAATCACCTTGTCATCATCTCCACAAGAAGTGAACGACATTGTCATCATCATGAGCATCATCATGCTCAACAAGAAATACTTTTTCATTTTAATACTGTGTTTAATTAATAATATATTTTTTTGTTATTTCTAAAAACTAATGCCCAAAGCTACATGAATATGGGTCTGGTGCTCTTTTTCGGAACAAAATGCCATTCCTCCAGCAACCTCCGCAAAAAGTCCTATCTGAGAATGAGGAAGCACATAGTCGGCTCTCAGTTTGGCATCAAAGAGTCTATAATCAACCTTTGCAAAGCGATACTTATACCGAATCATGTCTGCAAAAGAAGCAGTCATGTTGGCAAAGGGCATCAAGATATGATCATCTACATTGGCATAATAACTAGCGTCTATGCTCACCGTTAGTCCCAACTGCTTGTTGAGCATCTTCATCCATTGTCCCTCCACAGAACCATACACTTTCGTATCATCCATCTTTCTTTTAGGATAGACATAATTCTCCTTATTGCTCAACACCCCCGCCTTAGCTTGCACATTCCAGGTATTAACAGGGGCATTCAAACCATACAGCACCTTAAGATTTACATCCAACTGCGTATTCTTATACATGGTCAACTTGCCTATCACGGGATAATACTGCGAAGAAGACTTACCTATGATATTCTCATCTCCACTTCGTTTAACCAAAAGGAAGTTGCCATCCAACGACAAGAGATGCCTTCCTTTTCGTTTCCATCCCACCGTTATATCTGCGGCATCAACAAAAAGCTGAGTAATAGGCGTTGAATTTAAATCAGCAACCATTCGTTTGTATTGTCTGTTCCAAACTTTTGCACGTCCATACACGCCGTTATTTCTCAATGGGTCGGCCGACAGCATCAAGCCAAATCCTCCACCTTTATAATACAAGGTGCGCTTATCACCAGAGAAGCGGCTGTATTCTGTTCCCAACCCTGTCATCTGATATTCAGGGATAACACCCAGTTCTCGGTAGAAATCAACATCATTAGTCTGCTTATATACATTGACATCAACTCCAAGAGCATAGCGATAACCCAATGTCTCATAGCCACTTCCTAATTTCACCGTCAAATCCGTTACGACACCTCGCATTCTAGGATCTACATCCCGATATTCATGTTCGGCTCTAAAAAGAGCCTCAGCACCCAACAATATTTGGTTCAAACGAGTGGAATAACCTCCATGAAACGAATAACGCTCTCTTTTCGTATCACCCCCCAATGTGTCTGCCAAGATGTAAGGATACAACAAGTCGTAATCAGAGGTAGAATTCCATCTCACCTTGTATTGTTTGCCCGTCATATAAGAAGCCGCCCCCCACACAGATGAGCGGTTGTTGAGTTTTAAGAAAGTTTCCACCTTAGCTTCCCCTAGCAAGAAGCCCGTTCCCTTTTCTTGGACAAAAGGTGCCGTCTGGTGCAAATGATCTAATTGTATATACAACTCTGAATAGGAATGCAAATAAGCAACACCATGAATGGCTGGATTTTGGCAAGCAGAAGCAAGTTCCACCTGGTTCCAAAGCGAATGATGCTCCACCCTAGCCGTATCTCTGGCTGATGCTTGCATCCCCAAGGCACATGCCAAGGAAAAAATCATCAAAATATACCTTGTCTTCATATTTACATCCATATTATATCGAGATAAATCTCATTGCTCTGTTTCTTTTCCAGACCTGCATAATCCGTGCTTGCCCGAAACATCTTTACCTGTGTCATACCCTGTGCATCTTTATATTGTATGCTTCCTTCTATCAATATGGTATAGGAACCACGCAAGAGATTCACATGAGCTACATTTCCATCAAAATCGGAGGCAGTCACCACTTGCTTGGTGTTCAAGTTGGTCAGGTTTATTGTACCCTGTACTCTTTCGATTTTAATACCCGATTCACCTTGCAACACAATGTTGGCATTGGTAAATATCTCGTCTTCATCTTGATGGCAAGAAGAAAGCAACAAGCTCCCCATAACCATCAACAACATCAATATTTTTCTCATATCTTCACATTCATTTCTAATCCAAAATAAGGAGTTACATGCCTACGGATGGTCACTCCATTGACTTCATATTCTGGTGTATAGTCCAATAATTTATTGCAGAACAAAGCGATGTTCAATCTGTCGGCAAAGAGTTTCTTTGTCACTTTGAAGTTCACATTCATCGAAAAAGGAACACGTGACAATGCGTAATAACCTGCAGAGTAAGTTCTTACCAAATACTTTAAATACAAGTCGTTCTCGTCTCCCTCCTTCCAATCATGCATCACACCATCATTGTCCATATAACTCGTTGGATAATTACTTACCTCAGTATTTTGCTTCATGGTGTACCATAAACATTGCGCTGAAATCGAAAATCCGAGCTTCAATCTAGGAATATCCGTGTCGAGGGTAAAGTTTGTATTCAGCATTTCATTCATGCTTCCCCCATCATTTTTGTAATATCCCACATACTGTATCTGCTTGTTGCCAATAACTGCACTAGGGCGATAGGTCTCCACCATGGAATTACGATAAGTCGTCCTGAACCAAGCACCATTGATGGTAAGACGAGTCATCAACTTCTCTATGCGACGAGAAGAGAATGTATATTCCACTCCCCTCTTCAAGGTTTGACTTCCATTAGTATAATAGCTATATCCCATCAACTCTTTTCTCATTTCGTATGGCAATCCATCCAACGAAGGTGGACCGACAAGCGCATCTGCATCAATTCCAGAAGTATCATACCATTTATATGTATATGGAGCATAATAGCTTTGACTACGGAAACCTGATGTCATGTTTTCCCTAAACAAGGTTACCGAAAGACGATTGCCACCTATATTTACATCCGTGCTCACCTCCCATTTCAGATTACGAGCTGGAGTCAAGTTCTTGTTGGTAGGATCTATCACGTATGTCATGATATTTACCCTACGATACGCAGCATTCGCATGATAATAGTTCAACTGAGTCAAATCCAGATACACTGGGTCTGGGTACAGCTGATCCATTGTAGGGAACTTCGTATGTTCTCCCACGCCTCCCGATATGCGGACAAAAGAAATTCTATTACCCACCATAAACTTTGGGAATGTCAAGCCAACATTGACACGAGGATCCCAATAGAACTTACCTTTCATCCGAAAGCCTTCAGCCAAATTCAACATTTGGGTGCCACGAATACCACCTACAACTTCCAATGAATGACCTGCAAAAGGTAGTATGAGACGTTCTTCTGCATACAAAGCCCACTGTTGGTTAGAAGGTATTGAGGAAAGCGAACGAGGACGCAAAGACATTGATGTGGCATAGAGAGGACGTTCCATATCATAAACCTGTCCTTTACCAAAGTTCTTATCCAAATTCCAATCCATTCCCAAGAGCAGAGTATTAGAAATCACATCTGACGGAATCTGAAACTTACCATTCAATTTAGCGAAGAAATAGAAAGGCTTTCCATCCACATTATGATATGCCTGATACTTATAAGGCAAGACGACTCCATCATGTTCTCCTGCAACCATAGAAGTCGCTGCTACCGACTGACGAGTCAACTGCACCAATTTAGAACGCTCTATCAAATTATCCTCATAAGAAGAAGATAGCATCAGATTGAACGTCTTAAACCAAGTTCGCTTGAGAGGCGACAAGTCCAGTTTAACATTGAAGCCTACCTTATTGTATTGAGACTTATAGGCATCCTCCGCCTGATTATTTAAGTCTGGATCAACCTTATCATTATCAAAAGAACCCGTATAGTCTAAATTGGAGAACAAAGATAGTTGATACCTACCTGTTGTCCAAGTTTTACCCAAACGAGCAGAAAAAGTCAATCTCTTATAATTCTCAAGTCGATTTCTAGGGTCTGCCTTGGCATTTAGATAATCCACACTTAGGTTGAGCGTCATCTCATGGGGTGTCCACTCAAAGCCTTTCGCAAGATAAAACAATTTGCTTCCCATATCAGCTTTCAGACGAGCATTCCAATCATTGCCACCTTTCTTGCGTTCAATTTTGACAAGACCACTAGTCAAGTCACCATATTCCACAGAAGGAATGCCACGTACAACCTCCACTTTCTCTATATCATCGGTAGAGATGCTACGCATGTCCACACCCGCATTCATGTTTTCTCTCGAAGTGGTAGCCTCGTCCCAGGCTCCAGCCACAAATTGCATATTAGCATTGGTACTGATAGGTGCCCCATCCACAACAAAACTAGTACCCAAGGAAGTCGTTGTATATCCAGAGGGACTGCCAGCCTCACGAAGGCGTATGGTATTGGGGGAATTCAAATCAGGATCGTGTGAGCGACCACCAGGCAGCAATTCCAAGATGTCAGAGAAACTAGAAGGTTGCAAATGCTCCATGGCATGTTTTTCTATGACAGAAGCAGACGACAAGCCACGAGACTCCTGCGCCGTTACCACAACTTCGCCAATTTCCTGTGTTTTTGACAAGAGAGAATCTTTTTCAACCACCTTATTCTTTGCGTTTTGAGCATATCCACTCATAGCCCCACAAGAAGTCAAACATAAGAGAATATATTTAAATACTTTCATCAATGTACTATTATTTTACGAGTTTGATTACCTTTTTTTACCACATAAATACCCTTTGGCAAGTTTGTTCCATGATATAAATTTCCATTCAAGTCATAAACCTCAGGGACTGCCACAGTCCCATTTTTCTTCACCTCATGAATCCCATTTGCTATCGTCTCGTCATCCAAGGTTACAGTCATGAAATCCGTTTGCTGCGTTTCCTCACCAAAAGCATTTCTCGCCACAACCGCATAACTATACGTTTTTCCTTTCTCCAAACCATCAAAAGTATATTCTTGCCGTTTTCCCACGTTGATGCACGTTTTTCCTGCAATTGGGTGCATTTCATCACAGATATAATCGACTGACACATCATCTATCAGCGAAAGATACTTATAGATATTAGCGATGATACGAACAGAATCCGCCTGTTCCAAGTCCATTTCCACGTACTTTGGTTCACTTCTCTTGGTATCAATCGTCTGAGCTACCTGCCATTTGCCACCAATAGCCTGTTCAATGGTGAATTGATTTTTGTCATGATAAGAATAAAGCCAAAATTTCAAATGAGTGAACTTTACACCATGATGCCTCATTAGAAGATAATCCAGATCTTTCGTCATCTTCAAAGCATAAGGTGCTTGCCCGTAAATGTTATCCACATAATTGTCACAACTAGTCGTCCACCCTGATGGAAGGCTTTCCGCTGCATCATCAAAGTTGCAACTCTCACTTCCCGTTCCAGTCATATGATGCTCAAACAAGGAAACAAGATAGTTATCACTGCCTTCCAACTGGTTCCATCGGGCAGTAATGGAACTCTCTGTCAAATGAGCCGGTTGACAAAGAACAACTTTCTTTTCTACAAATTGCAATGGCAAAGTGGTAAACTGAAGGCAAGCTACCCCAGAAGAGAACTGTGCCATTCCGGCAGAAATGCGCAATTCATAAGATGTCTCAGGCACTAAATCTTTGAGGATGACAGGAGAGGCATCATTGGTTTGCCAAGACTTTACCAAATGAGAGTCTTGCCATAGTTCCAATTGGTAAAAAGAAGCTTTGGTTACAGTCTCCCAAGAAAGCTTAGCAGACTTTCCTAAGAGTTCCGTCACCTTCAAGCCAGACGGCGTTTCCAATTCAATTTTCGAACCTGCCATTGCAAAACTGACAAGACCATTCATTTCTTCCAGAGCATCAAATCCAAAGACATAGTTTTGATTCCAGTCTTTAAACCAAGCTTGTTTTACTCCTTTCGTTCCAGGAAAAGCATCACCATCCATTGTTCCATAAGAATCAACAGAATCTGCTGGCACTATATAAAGATGTGGGTGGTTTGCATCCACATTCAGTTCATTCCGACGCCAAACAGCCTCATCCATATCCACATGCCAAACGAGCATTCCATGTCCAGGCAAATACTTGTCCCATCCTTCATTTTGTCTATTTTCCAATATAAAATATTCATGGGAACTGTTTGGGACTGCTACACGATAAGCCTTGTTTTCCTGGGCCAAGGACTTCAAAGAATACACATCCTTGCCATCAGCATCAAGAGAAGTATAATTCAACCATCCCAACTCAGCTCGCTCAAAGGCAGAAAACAAAGGAGGCGTATTCTGATTATTGGTATAAGAACCAGAAGACATAGTATCCCAATCTCCCAAACTATAATTGTCGCCTTTGGTGTCATAATGGTCAGCCAACCCCAAGACATGCCCAAACTCATGGACAAAAGTACCTATACCAACAGGATTGTCAGTCTGCCCATTGATTTCTTGGCTACAAGCATATTGACCAATGATTTTACCATCCAAGCTAACTGCCTTACCGGCGTTTTCCAAATTGTATGAATGCGGCCAAATCGTATTGGCATAATGAGAATCAGCTTGCCCATAACCAGCATAAAAAACATAAACGTTATCCACATATCCATCACCATCGGTATCATACTGCGAGAAATCCACAAATTCGTCAGCTTTCTTGATGGCTTCCACTATCATACTTGGTACATTCTGCGTTCCGCCACCTACTCCATAATAGGTAGAAGAACGTGTTACCTGTATTGGACCATAGACATCAAAATCGGGTAGATAGTTACCATTCGAACTCGCTATATAAAAATCACGAGCGCTACCATTGGCACCAAACTCATTATAATACCCATCTTTATTAAGCAAGTCTTTGTAAAACGCCTGTGGATTTTGCATGGAGAATTTTCGGTCACTAAACTCCACCAACAGAACCAATGCTTTTTGTTTTCCTATTGTCGGCACATCACTAATGCGGGTACGTTTAATTAAATTCTGTGGCTTAATCGATTTTAAAGCCTTCAATCTCTGAGTTCTATTTTGGGCTAGTTTTTCACCAATATTACCTTCTTTATTTATATCTTTGAGATAACTTGTCGTAGCTTCATCCCTCAACTCTGGGTCTGAAGCCACAACACCACTAGGGACCCAATCCTCTCCTATATATTTGGCATATTCGTATGAAGAAGAAGCCTGATTCCAAGCCACGGGATAGCCATCAATGGTCAAAGCCACATGAGCGTATTCATCTCCTCGCAGAGTTATTGTAAGCCAAGAACCATCGCCTTGCCTTACTTTCATCTTGCCGGAATATGCAGGAACTGCCATAGCAGCCCATGAAAACAAAATAACGATTGAAAGTATTGATAGAATTCTCTTTCTCATCTTTTAAACAGCTTCTTAGTTTTATAGGGGCAACAATACCCCTTCCTTATCGGCTGCAAAGTTACGATGAAATCAAAAAATACACAATACCTAGATGTAGGTAATTTAGAATTGGTCTAAAAGAAGGAAGCCCTTCCAAGAGAGCTTTCTTCTTGATTTTATCACAATATATAATGAGTACGCCTTAGATTAGAAATGAGGTTTACTTCACTCCCTTCATCGACAAGGCGATGCGCTTGCGCTTCAAATCGACCTCGGCGACACGTACCATCACGTGTTCATGGAGCTTCACCACCTCGCTAGGGTCGTTGATGTAGCGATTGGACATCTGGGAGACATGGACCAATCCATCCTGATGAACGCCTATATCGACAAAGGCACCAAACTTGGTGATGTTGGTCACGATACCCGGCACCACCATGCCCACCTGCAAATCCTCCATCGTCTTGATGCTCGCATCAAACTCAAACTTCTCCACCTCTCCACGAGGGTCCAAGCCCGGCTTGTCAAGCTCAGCCATGATGTCGGTCAAGGTAGGCATACCCACCTCGGCTGTCACATACTTCTTCACGTCTATCTTCTTCTGCAGGACCTTGTCCTCCACGAGTTGCTTCACAGTCACACCTTGGTCCTTTGCCATCGTCTCCACCAAGGCATAACGCTCAGGATGCACGGCACTGTTGTCGAGCGGATTCTTGGCTCCAGGGATGCGAAGGAAGCCGGCACACTGCTCGAAAGCTGATGGCCCCAAGCGAGGCACCTTCTTCAACTGGGCACGGGAAGCAAAGGCACCATTCTCACGACGATACTCCACGATGTTCTTCGCCAAGGTAGGTCCCAAACCACTCACGTAGGTCAAGAGATGCTGAGAGGCAGTGTTCAAGTTGACACCCACCGAGTTCACACAACTCATCACCACGGTATCGAGGCTCTTCTTCAACTGGGTCTGATCGACATCATGCTGATACTGACCGACACCGATACTCTTCGGATCTATCTTCACCAACTCCGCCAATGGGTCCATCAATCGACGACCGATGCTCACGGCACCACGCACGGTGACATCCTCGTCTGGGAACTCATCACGGGCTATCTTGGAGGCAGAATAGATGGAAGCTCCATCCTCGCTCACCACATAGATATCCACAGGATGATCGAACTCTAGCTCATGCAGCCAGTCGCTGGTCTCACGGCTCGCCGTACCATTGCCCACAGCCATCGCCTCCACCTGATATTGGCGCACCATACGCTTGATGGCAGCGGTTGCCTCCATTCGCTTGCTGCGAGGAGGATGAGGGAAGACAATTTCGTGATGGATGAGGTTGCCCTGCGCATCCAAGCAAGCGGTCTTGCAACCATTGGCGAAACCAGGGTCAACAGCCATCACTCGCTTCTGTCCGAGAGGGGCTGCCAAGAGAAGCTGCCGCAAGTTGTCGGCAAAGACCACGATGGCCTCCTCATCCGCCTTCTGCTTGCTCAATGCCGCAAACTCGGTCTCGATGCTTGGCTTCAGCAGACGCTTGAAGGCATCATCTACAGCCTCGCCCACCAAGGTCTGGCTCTCACCATATCCATGTACATAATGGCGTTTCAACTTATCCGTACACTGCTCGTCATCGGCAGAGATGCTAACACGCAAGATGCCCGCTGCCTCACCACGACGCATCGCCAACAAGCGATGGGAACTGCAACGCTTCAAAGGCTCAGAGAAGTCGAAGTAATCAGAGAAGCGTTGCGCCTCTTCCTCGTCCTTCTTCTTCGCCACCACCTTGGAGGTGATGATGGCACCACGACGGAACTCACCACGGATGGCATTGCGGCTCTCCTCATTCTCGCTCACAGTCTCGGCGATAATGTCCTTGGCACCCTGAATAGCGGCATCCACATCAGCCACCTTGTCGCCCACAAACCTCTTGGCAGCCTGCATGATGTTGCGCTCACGCTGCAAGAGGAGGATTTGAGCCAAGGGTTCCAAGCCCTGTTCACGAGCTATCTGGGCACGAGTTCTGCGTTTCGGCTTATAAGGCAGATAGATGTCTTCCAGTTCGGTGGCATCCCAACAGTCCTCGATACGTTTCTTGAGCGCATCGGTCAGTTTGCCTTGTTCATCGATGGTCTTGAGGATGGTTTCCTTTCGTTTCGCCATCTCCTTCAGTTTCTCATTGGCTTGAGCGATAGCTTCGATGCTCACCTCGTCCATGTTGCCGGTTTTCTCCTTACGATAACGAGAGATGAAAGGGATGGTGCATCCCTCCTCCAACAACGCCAATGTATTCTCCACAGCCTGCTCTTTCAACTTGAGCTGGGCTGCAATAATCTTAGTAAATTGATTCATAAGTCATTTTTGGTTATGTCGGCAAAAGTACAATGAATAATTGAGACTGCCAAATTTTTGCACTTATTTTCACACAACTAAAAAAACAGAAATGAATTGGGATGAAAACCCTTCACCACCCTTCACCCTCCTTCACCATAAGCGTCTATAGCGGCCGAGAGGAGTCGCCTATGATGATTGGAGCTTGTCGTCTATAGTGACCGAAGTTGGTCACCTATATGTGTCCAGTTATGGCAACTTTTTGCCCTCGGCGAGGGCAAAAAGTTGCTCTAGTAAGACAAAATCACCAGGCTTAGCCTGCGGATGTCAAAGCTTGAAGATACTAATGCGAAAACTCGAAATTAAAGTGATAGAGACTCTCCCAAAGCACGTATTTACGAAAGTTTCACATCCCCAAATTACATTTTTCAGAATAATATGTGTAACTTTGCGGTCAAAACTAGAATTATAAATATGAGCATAATTATGAAAAGAAATGGAAAAGAACGAAATATTTGACACCATCACGGCTCGAACCTCCGTTCGCAGCTATACCTCCCAACCTATCAAGGAAGACAAGATAGAGATGCTGCTCCGTGCTGGTATGGCAGCCCCATCAGCATGCAACAAGCAACCTTGGCATTTCATCGCCATCACCAACAGAGAGATTCTCGACCAGATTCCATCATTCAGCCCATACGCCAGCATGGTGAAGCAAGCTCCACTCGCCATCGTGGTATGCGGCGACTTGAGCAAGACCTTAGAAGGCAAGGAGCAAGAGTTTTGGATTCAAGATTGCTCTGCTGCCACAGAGAACATTCTCTTGATGGCACAAGGTCTGCATCTTGGAGCCGTATGGACAGCCCTCTATCCACTCCAAGACCGTTATCAAGGGATGCAGCAACTTTTGAATCTTCCTCCCCATCTCGTCCCTTTCAACACCCTCATCATCGGATATCCGAAGGAAATGATAAAGCCTAAGAACAAGTGGAAGGAGGAGAATGTGACACGTATCTAACCCCCATTTAATACAGCTTATGCACCAACCACATTTCACTTTCATCATTATTTGTCTAGTGGCATTAACATTCAGTTTGCCAACAAATGCACAGCATATCAAGCAGGATGCTACTCTATCCGACTCGACATCCACTAAGTTTATTTGCAATCTACCAGAAGAATTGCCTGAATTTCCTGGAGGTCCAATTGCATTGAAGCAATACATTCACGACCATCTGCGATGGCCAAAGAAACCTTCTCGCATCCAAAAGAAGATTCGGATCATCATCGTATGCACCATCGATGAAAAAGGAAGGGTGAAGAACATAAAAGTGATGCGTGGTTTTGCTCCCGAATACGACAAGGAAGCCATCAGAGTCGTCAAGAAACTGCCCAAGTGGAAACCTGGAAAGATGAATGGGAAAGCATACAAATCAAAGTATTGCATTCCTGTTGTATTTGAGAAAGAAATATAGATTTATTAATTATACTTTATAATACAGCAAGAAAAGACGAGTTTGTTAGTTATACTTTATAAAAAGAGACATAACATTACATATTTAGGAATAACAATGGAACAACCAACGAATTTACGCAAGTCTTTCAGAATGTACTTGCCTACACCACTTGCAGCCACGGCACCTGCCACACCACAAAGTCCGAGAATTTTGCCTACCGTAGCTATCAAGGCACGATAGGTACCGGAGAAAGAAGACAGCATCACTGGCATCATCCGCAAGGTAACCAACAAGATGCGCTTAGGGATTCCTCCATTCTTTATGTTAGATTCTAAGCCATACATTTCTCTATAGCCTTGTCCAATTCCTCTAATTCCTCCTCTTTCGTAGCCCAACTTGTCACAAATCGGCATACTATCTCTTGCTCATTCTTCTTCTCCCAAATCTCGAAAGCAACAAGCTTGGAGAGGGCTTGATAAAGAGTTGGCGAGAGGATGACAAACTGTTGGTTTGTTGGCGAATCGTAAGCCAATGGTATATTGTGCTTGGCAAATATCTTGCGAATGCCAGCAGCCATATTGATGGCATGCTTGGAAATCTTGAAATACAACTCATCCGTGAAGAGGGTGTCAAACTGGATGCCAAGCATTCTTCCCTTTGCCAGCAAAGCTCCGTGTCGTTTCATATTGGTAAAGAAATACTTCGGTGCTTTCATTCCAGAGAACACCACGGCTTCACCAAACATAGCCCCCACCTTGGTTCCACCGATATAGAATACATCGCAATGCTCTGCCACGTATGGGAGATCGTACTCGCAAGCCTCCGACATCAAGCCATATCCCAGTCGAGCACCATCTATGAAGAGGCGCAACTGATATTTCTGGCAAGTGGCGTAGATGTCGGCAAGTTCTTGCTGAGTATAGACCATACCCAGTTCAGTAGGCAAGGAGATATAGACCATACCTGGCTGAACCATGTGGGGATGGGTCTCGTCACCCAAGAAGGTTTCCATGTAATCAGCCAAGTCTGCTGCCTTCAACTTGCTGTCAGCAGAAGGGATGGTCAGCACTTTGTGACCGAAGGCTTCCACCGCCCCCGACTCATGCACCTCGATATGTCCTGTCTCTACACAAATGACTCCTTCGCATCCCAAGAGGAGGGAGTCGATGACTGTGGTATTGGTTTGTGTGCCACCAATCAGGAAATATACATCAGCCTCTTCATTGCCAATCGCCTTGCGTATTTTTTTCTTGGCTGATTCACTATATGGGTCGAATCCATATCCCGATGTCTTGTCATCATTCGTTTTGCTGAGATTCTTTATAATCTCAGGCAACATACCGTTGTTATAATCACTTTCAAATGAAATCATATTTTCTCTTTATTACTTTTTATTATTACAAAAATAGTAAATATTTTGATAATAAACCAACATTCCATTGGTTTTCTATCAAATATTTTACTATTTTAACCTATAAAGGCTTCATTCTTTTCATTTTCATTCACCAAAGATGTTACAAATCACAAAAAATGACGAATGGCATGACGTATTCTCAATCAAAAAGCGTACCTTTGTATCTACGATACAGTAACAACAGATTAAAATATAGCATTATGATTATAGAAGAAATCATCAAATATAATGAGCAGTTTGTAGCCAACAAGGGCTATGAGAAATATCTTACCAGTAAGTATCCTGATAAGAAATTGGCCATTCTCTCATGTATGGATACTCGCCTTACGGAGCTTCTGCCAGCGGCATTGGGCTTAAAGAATGGCGATGCCAAGTTGATTAAAAACGCTGGAGGATTGGTCATCAGTCCTTTCGATTCAGCCATGCGCAGCCTTTTGGTTGCCATCTATGAGCTGGGCGTGGAGGAAATCATGGTCATCGCCCACTCCAACTGTGGAGCTTGTCACATGAATGGTGCCCAAATGAAAGAACTCATGCTAAAAAGAGGCATCCCTCAAGATGTCATCGACACCATTGGTCTCTGTGGCATCGACTTGGACCATTGGCTGGAGGGTTTCCACGATACAGAGGATTCCGTAAGAAACACAGTTAATACCATCCGTAACCATCCTTTGGTGCCAAAGGATGTGAACCTGCATGGGTATATCATCGACTCACAGACAGGCAAGTTGACTGAAGTGAAGTAACAAACATAGAATCATAACAAAAAAACACTTTTTGGCATACTCAAACCCTTGCGCATCGCCATCAAGTCTCCTTCAAGAGCTTGCTGAAGATATTTCTTTGCAGTTTCCCTATCCTTGTTCATATTTTCCTTTATAATTTCACGCTCTCGATGCGCAAGTTCAGCTTACCAGCAGGCACTCTGACCTCCACCACATCCCCTGACTTCTTGCCCAAAAGAGCCTGGGCAATAGGCGACTTGATGGAAATCTTACCCTCATGGATATTCGACTCGTGAGGACTCACGATGGTGTAAGTCATCTTAAACTTATTGGCGAGATTGGTAATCTCCACCTGACTCAACAAGCCCACGGTATCACTCTTGAGGCGAGACTTGTCGATGACTCTCGCATTCTCCAGCACCTTGCGCTTGAAACTGATTCTACCCAACAATCTGCCTTGCTCACGCTTGGCGGCATGATACTCGAAGTTCTCACTCAAGTCACCCTTGTCGCGAGCCTCAGCGATGGCATCACGCACAGCAGGCAATTCCACCTTCTCCAAATGTTCCAGTTCGGCTACCAACTCATCGTAGCCTTCTTGTGACATATATTCCATTTTCTTATCTACAAAAATAATTTCTTCATTACTTTTTCAACTTCTCCTTGTCTCTATCGAATGTAGGATAACCCTCTGGCAAGTCGATGATGATTTCCAAGAGTCCCGACATATCGCCACCTGCTACTTGATACCAAGGCATCTGCTGGATGAGGCGATGTTGACCATGGATGGCAATCTCATAGGTATAGCTCTCGCCAGACTTCAACATTCGGCGAATGATCTCGTTCGATTTCTCCTTATGGCAGCCGAACACACTCTTACCTCTCACATCTCCCTTACGCTTGATAGACAAAGCGTTCTGATAGACGATGGTTCCCTCCATATCACATGCAGTAGCTGAAAACGCCGCATTCTCAAAATGATTCAATGTCTGTTCCATATTGCATTCTGTTTTTGATTCTTACTTAATCGTATTTTTACTTAAACGACCGCAAAAGTACTTCTTTTTTCTCAGAACGCCAAATCAAAATGAGAATAACACCTATTTTAAAAGGGAAATAATAGTGGAAGAACGGCTATCATCACCAATCCCATAATAATCTGCAACGGCAATCCCACCTTGATATAATCCATAAAGGTGTATTGACCTGCCGGCATCACCAACGCATTTGGCGGTGTTGAGAACGGTGAGGCGAAACACATACTTGCCGCTACCGTTACCGCAAAGAGATACGGCACAGGACTCACCCCTATCTGCAAGGCACTATGCAAGGCTATCGGAGCCATCAACACCGCCGTAACCGTATTGCTGATAAACATCGTCATCAACGAAGTGGCAAAATACACACCTGCCAACATGAGGATTGGTCCGCTGCCACCCATACACTGTACCAAGGCATCAGAGAGCCAAGCCGAAGCACCCGTCTTCTCCAGCGCATGAGACATCGGAAGCATGGCGGCAAAGAGCACGATGGTTTCCCAGTTGATAGTCTTGTAGGCAGCCTCCACACTGCGGAAGCATCCCGTAAGCACCATCAGCACTCCAGCTATCATCACAGCCGTAACTGGAGCTACCGGAATCCAATCGAATACCATCAAAGCCACCATCAAGAGCATGATGGCACCTGCCACTGGAGCCTTGTAATCCAAGGTTACCTTTTCGGCTTGCTTCAATGGCTGTCCCAATACCACCCACTCGGTATCCTCATGCTCCAGTCGGGCGACGTCCTTCCAGTCGCCTTGCACCAAGAGGGCATCACCACTATGCAATTTCACATCACCGAGATTGTGCAAGAGATACTCGTTCTTGCGGCGAATACCCAAGATGTTCACATTATATTTTTTGCGGAATCCAGTCTCCTTCACCATTCTTCCGACAAGCGAAGCAGAAGGCATCAACAAGATTTCGGCGATACCTATATCATAGAAATCAAGAGAAGGACTTCTATCATTGGATTTCTTGACAGAGTTTTCACTTTTTTGATTACCCTTTCCTGCCTCCGTATAACTTGAATCCAGCATCGTGAAACCGAAGTCGGTCGCCAATCGCTGAATCTCACTTGCATCCCCAGAGACATAGAGCACGTCATCTGCTTCCAACAATGCCTCCGACGAAGCCACCTGTTGGCTTACCGTACGCAAGAAACGATGCTGCGAACCATTGTCTCGGCGGATTTCCAAGATGTTGATACCATATTGACGATATACATCGAGGTCGATGACCGTCTTGCCTATCGCCTTACATCCATCCGACAACTTCAAGCGGAAAAGATTGTTGGTCAGTCCATATTCCTTGACCAACTGCTTCAAGCTCTTGCCTGACTCTTGGGCGGCATTCTCTTTCTGCTTAGGTGACAAGAACCAACGGCTCAGCGGTATCAGCACTAAGACACCCACCAAGAGACAAGCCACACCAACTGGCAAGAAGGAGAAGAAAGAGAGTGCAGGATAACCAGCCTGCACCAAGGTATCCTGAATAATCAAATTGGGCGGCGTACCAATCAGCGTCATCATACCGCCCATACTGCTGGCAAAAGCCAAAGGCATCAGCAATCTGCGTGGACTGCTCCCGGCATTCACCGCCATGCTCACCACGATAGGCAGCATCAAAGCCACCGTTCCAGTATTGCTGACGAAGGCACCGATGACCGCTGTTACCAACATCACTAATAGGAAGAGTCTCAACTCGCTCGTACCTGCCAGTTTCAACACTTTTCGACTGATCATCTTTGCCAATCCCGTCTGCACAATGGCTCCTCCCACCACGAAGAGTCCTACCATCATGATGACCACCGAGTTGGAGAAGCCCGACAAGGCTTCCTCAGGAGTCAATATCTGGAAAATAAGCAAAGCCAATAATGAACAAAGCGCCACCAAATCGGAGCGCAATTTACCAGCCACAAAGAAAGCGGCTGTAACAACAAGGATTATAATTGTACCAATAAGCATAATAATAATGATTGTTATAAAAATGAGAATTCTGAATATCAGGTACAAATATACGAATTATTTCTGAAAAGCACAGCACCCGTATATGATTTTTTATAGAATTTGGCAAAAATCCACAAAAAACATGAAGTAAGCTTCATAAGCCTATCAAGCTTACTTCATTATTTTTTAAGACTTCAGTCGATAATCCCTTGGCGACATGCCCAGTTCCCTCTTCACATACTTACCAAAGAAAGAGAGGTTGTCAAACCCTGTCTCAGCGGCAATCTCCTTTTCGGAGTGATGCACAGTTTGTCGGCATAATAACCCACATTATGTCGATGGGCAACTCGGCAGAAAGCATGTTGGCGAAACGACCGAAGAGAATCTCGCCAGAAGAATAACCATAATCTATGTCCGGTCCCAACTGCAACTTAGGACTCAGCATATCATACATATCATATACCAACGACTGCAAGAACAACTTGAGGCTCTGCTGATGATGGGGCATATCGGTGCGAGACAACTTATACTTCAACATCTCATAATTGACGACAAATCCCTCCGCCTCCTTATCTTCGAGATGAAACAGAGGCATCTTACGCACATCAAGTCCCGCCTTCCATATCTTGCCTGGCATGAAAAAGACGCTCTGGAAATACTGGGGCGACATCAACAAACCTTGAAACTTGAAATCATAGCTGATCATCACATTCTCTATCAACTGATGAGGATGACAGATAAACAGGTCGTTCTTCTTGAAATCTTACTGATTGTTTGTAACACACTGATAATCAATACTAATTGGGATGTCAAGATGACGAAAGAAACAAATTAGGAACAACAAAATCAATAAACCCCAAAATGAAAGCATGAGAAAACATAAATTAACACTGAAAACAATGATAAATTTCTGATTTTGACATTTTAAGAACATGGCAAATAGAACAAATATTTATGAACGCATATATGTATCTTGCCATGTTGGGAAATCAATTGCTTAGTTCCATTTTTGCAGATTATATTTCTATTTTGTCTAAATTACGACGGAATACAGCAGATATTCAAGGGATTAGGATGGATTATCACGATAAAATATTATTTTTGTAGCGTAAAAACGATAAAAACATGAAGTTAAATCGCATAAGAGCAGTCTTAGAGGACAAAGGGATAAGCCAAACATGGCTTGCAAAGAAGTTGGGAAGGAGTTTCAGTACGGTCAATGCTTATGTATGCAACCGCTCTCAACCCAATCTTACCACACTTCTTGAAATTGCGCAGTTGTTGTCTGTGGATATGAAAGAACTTATTACAGATGAGAAAGAACGTAATGATTAAAATGATTATAGTTGCAAAATAACTATGGTATGAGAATAAACAAATGGATTCCTGTCGCCTTGGCGATAAACATTATCTTGTTGCTTTTATATAGCATGAGAAGTCAAGCTGCCACTTTGGAAAAAGATATAAATAGTTATGTCGGAGAGGTGAAACTTTCCGACACAAGAATGTCTATAAGACTTACATTTGATGATGCCAACATTGGCACATTGAAAATTTCCAAATGGAACAAAAGGCTTGGCAAAAACAAAATTGAAGAATCTTATTTTGCCTCGTTAGAAGCTGATACGCTAACTTTGGCTGGAGAAATCTTTTATGACATCAAATACTTGTTTAAAAGAGAAAAGGAAAGAAGTTATATTTATGCGATAAACGATTCTCCAGATGGAGTTCTTTTCTGTGATAAAAGTATAAGAAGAATAGAGTTAAAAGGCAAAAAAGAGACGAATGCAGACAGCCTATTTTTTAGCCGAATCATTGATGAGGATTTCTTTGACCAAGAACATTCCGAAGAGCTGGACTACAATTTGGTGATAAGGCATTGCTTGTCTCATACCGATGAGTCGTATGACGAGACCCTTTCTGAGGGATTAAGCCGAATGCTACGGAAATATCCCCAAAAGATAGAAGGACTGCGGAAAGCATTGAAACGATTGCCACCCAAACAGAGGGAAAAGGCAAACTACGAAATGATGGTTTTGATTGTTTCGGCATGGATGATGGAGCAAGATCCTGATTCCATTGAGCCGAAGAGTTTTTATCATACGTATCCCTTTTTCAAGAAAAGCTCTATGATTGATAGAATCCTAATGGAACAAAAGCTATAATTCACTTCCTGCGGATTGCAAATCCGCAGCTTTAAAATACAAGAAATGAAACATCCTTATGAAGAATATGAAACATCCAAACTTTGGGGACTTGTAAAGTCCTCAATAGAAGAATTAGTTGAGAACAATGATGTGGAGCTTTTTACCCCAATAGAATATGTCGTAGGGTATATTTGCAAAAATATATCTTCAACTAATATAGTGAAGAACGAATGAGGAGTGAGCAGTATGAAATCAACAGAATTGAGTAAGATAACGAGAAAGCTGATACTCCCCGATAGGTTTAAGAAAAAGGGGCGATTAGCATATTATACATTGGCTCATAAAACTGGGGCAATGGTGTTGGTTGGATTCTATTTGGATAATTCCATAGACCCAAATTCGTTCTTCGTCAACTATTTCGCTCAATGCCTTTATGCGCCATTTAGCACTTATAATTTCAGCTTAGGGGGCAGGCTCGGCTCTTATTGTGATATTAATAGAATGTCTGAACTTCAAGACAAACTGAATGAATTTGATGTGTTTGATAAGCTGAATACATTTGAGGACATTCTGCTTTTCCTTAAAAAACATCCGTACTATGGCTCAAGTTCTGGTCGTGACGAATACTATGCTTTGACCTATTACATTTTGGAAGACTATCGCAAGTCGGTGTCCTTTTTGGATAAAATAATCTCGTTGAGAAAGAGGGAAGATTACAACCTTTTCTTAGATAAGATAGAGAACGCTCGATTGCTGAAAGATTATATAGAAAGAGGCGATTACGATAAAGGTGTTAGTCAAATCTTGGAATGGCAAGAGCAAACGATGAACGGAATAAAATTGTAGGAATCATGAAGAAACGAAGGAAAGACGATGACGACTCTTGTTTGGTGCAGTTTGTCAAAACCATATTGTTGTTAGCTTGTGTATATTGGGGACTTATTACGGCGATGCGAACAGTCGATGATAGTTGGTGGCTCATCGGAGGAATAGCAGTAGTTTCCTATCTGCTTGTCAAGCTGTTCAAGGATGACGACTATGTTTCAATGCATACGTGTACCCTTGCCGTTGTATTGGGGGCGATAATCTTCACCACAAACTTTTATTTCCCGATTTCCACGCAACAACGTCAAGCTGTTATCCAAGACCTTTACGGTTCGGGAGGCAAGATGAGGACAACGCGATGTGTTCTTCGTTTTACGGACAATGGACAAAAGGTAAATGTCAGTGGAGGATTCAACAAGGAAGACTATCATGTGGGCGACACCGTAACCGTTACCTATCAGCACGGATGCCTCGGAATGGATGTGGTGAGATACGTCAAATGATATAACCTTGTTTTAAAACAAAGCAACAAATGAGATACATTGATTTTAGCTCAGTAAAGGAAACAATAGGGAAGATTTACTTTGGTATTTGTATTTGTGTTTTTGCTTATGCCGTTATTG